>Ga0307379_10001521_pt1 | contig 36556 bp, 33 predicted proteins | sample UN2MG_FD_202237 | JGI IMG/M metagenome (GOLD analysis project Ga0307379, IMG submission 202237) | Soil microbial communities from Risofladan, Vaasa, Finland - UN-2 | ecosystem: Environmental > Terrestrial > Soil > Coastal area > Acid sulfate soil | place: Finland: Risofladan, Vaasa | collected...
GGAGACGAAGAAAAGGGGAACGCTGTGTAGAGCGTTCCCCTTTCAGTTGTACTCAGTACCACCGACGCGGTTCGCCTTGGAGGGGAGCACATTCAAACCGCTTGTGGTGACCCTCTGATGCCTGCCGGCGTGGATGCGAGCCTCAAGGGGAGCTCAGAGTGGAGGTGCCCTTGTTCAACGAGGAGATGAAGCTGACGAGCCAAGCCAGCGCCGAGTCACACAGCGGCTGCCCTCCGTCGTTCCCGAATCTGGCTTGCAGCATGGGGCAGCTAGAGCTTAACGTACCGGTAGTCAAGCCGATTGTATCCCCCGCCCCATGGATCCCCCATCTCGAAGGTGCCGAGCCCCCACTGCTCCGCCAGCATCAAGTAGTCGTAGGCAGCATCGTCAAGGCCCCATTCCGCCCGCAGAAGATCGCACATCACGCAGTCGATGCCCACAGGATCCCGTGAGAGCAGCAGGCTATTCGGTGATCCGCCGAAGCTCGTCCATGGTGCCGGCGTGGCCCCGACGGAGGAGGCTCCGAAAAGAGCGTCGCCCACCGTCAACACAGTCTTCTGTGCTATGTTGGGGTTGGCGTTGATCTCCACCAAGGGGCTGAAATCCGCGCTGTAGCGGTCATCCTGGGGGTTGATGTAGGGGTGTGGATTGTCGTCCGCGGCTCCGCCGAGGCTGTCCAGGCTTCCGAAGTGGTTCTTGAAACCCAGAGTCACCGGATGAGTGCCGTGCCTCTTGAGGATGGGCATGTTGATGAGGTAGGAAGCATCGTACAGCAGGTCCGTGAGCCACCGATCAGTCACCATCTGTGGATGGGAGAAGGACACCCTCAGGCTGGGGTGTACATGGTTGAAAGTCGCTGTCTGATCGGCGCATCCGAAGCGATCGATGTGGCGTGCCTGCTGGTTCTCGCGCCGCTCGTAGAACCGCGCTGGTATGCGACGACTGGCATCGTAGATCCAGATATCTTCAGCCTGGACTCCCGCCTGGACCATGGAGTTGGTGAGCGCGTTGACGGGCTCTATCAGGGCATCGATGACATTGTCGCTGTCGTCACAGCTGCGACAATTGTTGAGATTGACCTTGATGGCGATCTTCTTGCCAGACGAGTAGCCAGGCAGCAGCATAGCCCAGACCCCTTCCACGGAACCGAGCCCAGTGAGTTCCACCAAGCCTCGCTCCAGCATCTCGTTCACTACACTCTGATCTACGTACTCACCGTACCACCCTGTCTGGAAATCCCAGGACGTGGCTGCAGCGGCGTGGACGTGCACCACCTTCGGCTGTGGGTATCGCTTCACCGCCAAGGGGAAGTAGGCTTGAGGGGTCAGTTCTTCTGGCTGCGCTCGCGCGGCGGGGATGCGGCCAAGGATGCGGTTGGCTGCCCATAGGACAGCGCAGCCAGCGGCCCAGGCCGCCCCTCCGAGGAACACCCTGCGACTCACGTCTGTCTCCGAGCTGCTATCGACGGCGTTCACCCGGAGCCGCTTAATCCGGTCCATATCCTCCATAATACCAGCCTATGCCGCTCCGGGCAGATTGTCAAAGAGAGGGCAAGAAGAGAATCGCGCAGGTGCTGCTGTGTTATGCCGAAGAGGATGCTGGCCACCTGACCAGTAGAAAGATCAGCCACCCAGCTAATGCCAAGATCCCCCAGATGGCCGATGTGTCTGGGGGTTCTTGGTGTACACTGAGCGTAGATACTTCGGAGGTCTGTCGCATGGAAAGCGGGGATGTTATCAAACCACTGAAGCTTTGGCACTCGGTACTTCTGTTTATGATCCCAGCATTCTTCGGTGTTGGCGCCCATTACGTCCTCGCGCCGTATCTGGTTCAGACTGGCGTGTCGCAGGAGAACGCCTACAATAGCGCGCTTCTGCTCGTGTTTGTTGGCTTGCTCCTGGCGGTGTTGTGGGCCTTGCGAAGGGAAGGGCGGCCTCTGAAGTGGGCTTCCATGAAGGAACGACTGCGATTGGAGCCGATGACGGGGAAGGAGTGGATATGGACCCTGCTCTTCCTTTTTCTCTACCTTCTCCTAAGCTACGGTCTAGGCAGCCTTGCCGGCATGGTCTACGGGTACTTACAGTTCTGGCCACCTGATGCCGATGTTCCCCTGACGAACATCCCGTTTGCCGTCGTACTGCTCGTGCTGAATGTCGTCAGCGAGGAGCTCTGGTGGCGCGGCTACATTCTCCCCCGTCAAGAGCTACAACATGGCAAGTACGCCTGGGTGGTAAATGGGATCCTGTGGTCATTCTCCCATTTGTTCAAATGGTGGGCTGTCCCCTTCTTGCTCCTGAAGCAGTGGATGATTCCATTCATCGCGCAGCGACTGAGAAACACCACCCCCTGTTTGATCATCCACCTCGTGTCGAATGGAATGGGCATCTTGATCACGCTGCTGCCACTGGTGATGAATTAGCGAAGCATCACATGCGGGGCACTCAAGCATGGCGGTTGGAGTTTGATCTCCGCATCTATGGGCGGCGGCGCAGCAACTCGCTCGCTCGTGATCCGCGACTGGGGCCGGCTGGCAGCGGAACCAGACAACCTCGAAGCGTCAGGCCTGGCCCTATCAACCTCTGCCCAACCAGAGAAGGGCCATCCCACACGGGGACGGCCCCTCCAGCAGTATCCATGTTATGTTCAGTGTCTTACTCTTTGGTCCTCCAGCGGAGGGTGGCGTATCCGGCCAGACCAGCGAGACCGCTAGCCAGGAGCATCATGCTCCCCGGTTCGGGCACGAACTCCACCTCCACCACTGGCTGCTCAAGCTCCACGACCGCCGCAAGAACCAGTCCCGCAAAGCTGGCCGGGTAGCACTTATGATTACTGCCCACAGAGTCCTGTGTACAGCAGCCGAGCACGGGATCCGGGTTCCCGCAAGTGTCGACTGGCAATGGGAGTTCGCTTGACTCCAACTGGAAGCAGGCCCAGGTGTCGCCGGGAGGGATAACGATGCTGTTGGTGTATGTATCCCACTTGCCGCCATCACCGGCCTTCAAGGCGAAGTCTCCAGGCCCAGTCGGTACCTTGTCCAGCAGCATGACCATGGGGTCGCGGTTCCAATCCACATCCGCGTTCAGTATGTCCGTCGGAGGGGTGCCTGTCCCCGTTCTGTACCATATCGAGTTGGGTCGGTCGCCATGCTTTTGATCGGGCATAGGTTCTATGCCACCCACGAAGGCCGTAAGGTCTAATGGTCGAGGTGTGGCCAGGGCAGCGAAAGAGAAGCAGTTCACCGCCGTCTCACCCTGCTCGGGGGAGTCCGGTTGGCCTGTCCACCAAGCGCGAAACGCCCGATCGAGGCCATCCTTGATCTCCATGTAGGCCACCGGCAGGCCCGCGTTCTCATAGACCACTATCAGGCCAGCACCGTCGCGGACATCCATAACCAAGCCGGACACCTCGTAGTTGTGGCTCCCCGACAGGACTAGAGAGGTGACGTCTTCCCAGTAGGCAATTCGGTCGAAACTGCCGAACCAACGTAGCGGCCCGTAAGTGCCGTCGGCGGTCAAGGTCACGGCGGGGCCGCCATCTACGCGGAGGTCGACGATGTTGTCCCCTTCTGGCGTGGCCCACCGATTGTCATGTCCTTCCCAATACAGGTAGGCTGCCACGACCGTTCCGGGAACGTTGAGCCCAAGGATGTCACCTGTGGAAACCCCATCCATACCCACTCCCTGGGCCACGATGCCGTATCTCCCCACGCCTGACCATCGCGTCGTGAGTACTTCTGTGGTGTCATCCGCAGCAGCCGGTTGGACTACCACAACCAGAAGCAGACTCGCTAGCAGCAGTGCCAAGACACGCTTGAGATTCAGGTTCTTCATGATTCTCTCCCTCCTTTGTCCTTCTGGTGAAATCCCTTTGATCCACCATCTGGCCTCGTTGTGACAGCTATATCCTACGACCTCCTTTGTTTCAACGTGATTCAGTCGAAATCTGTTCACAGTATAGCACATTTCCCAGTCCGCGTCAAGGTCGCTGGAACTCGCGGGATACATTGCCAAGGACTCCCAGTGACGCTATACTCCCTTGAGAATCCGCAAGGATGACTGCCAGGGTTCAGGTCACACGCCCGTACATTCTCCTCCTGAACCGCGGGTCTTCGTCCTGCTGGCGGCAAGGTAGGTTGCCCTTTCTCTCCCGTTGTGCTATCTCCTACTGACTTCGCTCCCCTTCGAAATTCGTCTGAGATACAGGCCTCATCCTGACTGTCATCATCTGGCGCGGGTGCAGAAGAGGAGGAGAGAGTACTGTGATAGGCGGGCCCCAGAGCTGTCGGTCTTGCAGTCTACGCCTTCAGCCACGCCGAGCATCTCTTTTCCGCCTGAGGAACCCCTGTCCACAAATGGAGGATAGCCATGCCTGATCTCAATCCCTGTGACGTGGATCTAGAGGGTGATGTGGCTGGCAGCAGAGCAAGACGGCCTTGAAGAAAAGCGGCGGTACCTGACGGCGTGGTGAGGGAGTCTCGGTAAGGGAACAATGACCGCACAAGTACAAGAGGGACGCCTCGTCAAGCATCCCCCTTGCGGTCACCCCGAGTACCCCCGGGGCGGTTCGTTACAAAAGGGCAGCACATCTCAACCGCTTGTGGTGACCTTCTAATGGCTGCTGCCGGCAATTCCAGTCCCGGGGTGAACCAAATTACGGGAGCGCTGTGGTACCCCTCAGCTCTTCAACACACAGCGAGCCACTCGATGTCGGAGGTACATCGGTGGAGTACTTCCTACACATACTCTTGAACTGGTGTTTGCGTGAGCCCCTTGCCTAAGTAACCGCACGCTTGACCGTGCGGGGCACAACTACGGCGATCGAGCTGGAGCGCGTGTTGTGTTTGGGTTGATCCCGGGGCGCCGGTGGTTCTTCGCTAGGAGTTATCCAACGAAGAATCGAGGGGTCGTGACCGCTTGCCAAAGAGGACCGTAAGTTCCTCGAGTGGAGTTGGGCGGTAGGAGAGAGGTATCGCTGCGGAAGCAACAAGGACTTCGTTAGAGAGCGTTTACACCAAATCGGGATCGACAATCTCACCCATATCAAACGGGGTAGGCACATCTACTCTCTCGTAGGGGGCTGCTGAGATTCTCGAGCAAGGGCTGTGGGCACGAAATGTGTGCCAAGTGCTCACAGCCCCAAAGGCGTAACCTTACCCCTACAGAGGTGCCTGATGGTGGGGCGACTTTCGACGCTACAGCACAAATAACAGATGTGCTAAGATGATATGCTGTCCTTTTGGCTACAGCCCATAAACCTGCCTGGGTGCAAGGAACTGTGGGAACCTGTCTATCAGCGCCAGCCCAAGCGTGTAGCAGAAGTGGCATTCATCGACGTATTCATCCTCGTGTCCGACCTCGTATTCCTGGGCCAAGAGGGCAGGCCCTCCTCTATGGACAAGCCCGCAAATAGACTATTGATGGAGTTCCCCTTTATCTCGTCGTCAAACAACCATCCAGCATGTTGGGCCTTTCCGCGCAGTTCACTTTGCCAGGGGGGGGAGAGAGCGTCAGGACGTTGTGGACAATACTCCAGTGCATCCGGAGCATCCTTCAGCTTGGTGGTCCATCTGTAGTTTGCGTAACCGGCCTATTCTACGTTGGAGGGCGCGAATCGGCAAGTCGTTCTGCTGGGCTGGCACCACAACGTTGGCCGGCTGGTACTGTGGGCTCGGTCAGCCGGGGTGCCCAGGCGCAGGTCGAAGATGATGCCCTCGCCCACACGGGCGCTGAGGTACCTTCGCCCCACGTCGATGAGCCCGCTGACGACCGGGATGCCGATCATGCCCAGGGCTAGCAGACTCAACCGGGAGAAATCCCGGTTGGGAAGGACGTTGTCGATCAGATCGCGGTACAGCAGGGGTGTCACCAACCCGATAAGCGCGGTGGCGCAGATGGCCACCAGCATCAACGACAGCGAGCGCCAGTAGGGCCGGGCATAGCCCAGCACCCGCCCCAGGAGGTGCCGGCTGACCTGGGACCGGTCCTTCGATTGGTCGTACCGCATGAAACTGCGCCAACCACCGCCATGAAGCACGTTGTTCCTCTCCCTCAATGCACGCAGCAGCCGCAGCGCTGCCTCGGCCAGGATGGCCACGCCGACTGGCAGACAGCCTTCATCAGGGTCAAAGGTTGGATTGTGCTCCTTGCGCCCGTGGCCCTGAGCGCGGCAGCCCAGGCAGAACATCGCCAGCAGCGCCTATGGGGGCTGGCTGCTGGTGGGCACTTCCTGAGTACTTCCTCCCTTGCTGTGATTCTACCGCACTTTGTTGTCCATACCAACGGCTCCCTTCCGGCCGCGTTGCGAAGCGCAGATGCCGATAGATCCGCTTCCGAACAACGGGGCCTGGTCCTGCTATGGGCAAGCCAGCTTGCCCATTCTTTGGACTTGTGCTACAATCTGGTGACTTCGCCTCTACTTCGAGAATCGCCTGAGACACACGCCTCGTCATGGCTGTCATCAACTGGCGCGGGTGCACGAGAGGAGGAGGGACTAATGTGGCAAGCGGGTCGCCGAGCTGTCGCTCTTGCAGCCTACTCCTTCAGCCACGCCGACTATCTCTTTCCCGCCGTAGGAACCACTGTCCACCAAGGGAGGTTAGTCATGCCTGACATCAATCCCTTTGACATGGATCTAGACGGGGATGTGGCTGGTGGCCAAAGCAGACGACCTTGGAGAGAAGCGCCGCTGCTCCACAGCGAAGGCCGAAGCCAAATGGACCGAGGGTATGACGAGAATGGTGTCGGGCTTCCTTTCCGGCACCACCCCTGGCAGGGTAAGCAAAGTACCCCCAGGGGAGTACTTCCTACGTATACTCTCCAACTGGTGCTTGGCTGAAGTGCGGTAGCCGTCAACTCTTGTCCGGCTGCAGAGAGGTGTAAGGAATCAGGGGCCCTGTTGGGCTGCACCGGGGGTCTTCCCGGCCGATGCGACCGGTACCCTTGCGGGCGACAGACTGCAAATCATGTCGCTGGCGACGAGTCTGGTGCCATGGCTCAACCACTAGTACCGTGAGCTCAATGGTTAATAGCGAAGGGCTCGCCGCAGCAGCCCGAGGGCCTCACCGAAGATCTTGCAGAGGCTCCCATTCTAGAATATAGTAGGAGCCGAGCGTTGACGCCGTCGGGCTGGTTTGGCATGTGCTTCGCACGATAGTAGAGCCGCCGACCATGAAGATCCTGTTTGTGCTACCATACCGGAACGATGGCCTTGAGCCGCTGGGCCTGCTGTACCTGGCAGGAGCAGCCAAGCGCGCTGGCCACGACGTACGGGCGGTACCACCCAGCAAGCGTGCGCTTGCCCGTATGGTTCCACTCTTCGAGCCCGACGTCCTGGCGTACAGCGTGATTACCGGCTTGCACCGGAGCTATCTGGATCTGAACCGGTGGGCCAAGGCCACTCTCGCACCGCAGGTTCTGTCCGTCTTTGGCGGGCCGCATCCGACCTACTTCCCCGACATGATTCACGAAGAGGGTGTGGATGCCATTTGCCTGGGCGAGGGTGAAGCCGCACTGGTCGACTTGCTGGGGCGCTTGGAGAACGGGGATGATCCCGATGCGACGAGGAACTGGTGGGTCAAGCAAGACGGCACCCTGAGCCGGAATCCTCTGCGGCCCGAGACCCAGGACCTGGATGACTTGCCTTTTCCCGATCGGTCGCTACTGAGGCCCTTTCGAGGCCATATCAACAGGAACCTGAGGTCTTTTGTCGCAAGTCGGGGCTGTGCATACGATTGTTCGTACTGCTTCAACCATGCCTATCGACAAATGTACCACGAGGCCGGACTGACCACCAGAGTTCGGCTCCGCAGCGTGGAAAACCTGGTGGCGGAAATCGAGCAGGTACGCCGAGACCATGGGATGCGCTCGATAGCATTCTTTGACGACGTCCTTGTCGCCTCCACCGCCTGGCTGGAGCTATTTGCGCAGCAGTACCGCCAGCGGATCGGGCTTCCATTCGAGTGCAACCTACGCGTCGAGCAGACCAACCGCCAGTCTCTTGCCCTATTGAAAGAAGCCGGCTGTGCCATCATCGCCATCGGCATTGAGGTGGCCGACGAGCGCACACGGACCGAGCTGCTGCGGCGTCGCTACACCAACGATCAGGTCGCACATGCCTGTGCCAAGGTTAAAGAGCATGGCATCCTGCTCAAGACCTTCAACATCCTGGGCCTTCCACCCGGCCACCTGGAGGCCGATCTGGATACGTTGGCGCTGAACTGCGCCCTAAAGGTGGATCTTCCATCCGCTTCGGTCTTTCAGCCATACCCTGGAACGGACCTGGGCGAGAAGGCTCGGAAGGAAGGCTACTGGGCTGGCGATGTGGACTCGATTCCGGCCGGCTTCTATGACCTCTCCCTGCTCACGTTGAAGGACAAGGCACAGATAGAGGTCCTGCGAGCACTCTTCTTCGTTTCGTGCAAGCTGGGGGGAGCAAAGCCTGTCCTGAGCCTGTGCCTGAGCCTGGCTCGGTTCAGGCCGGCGAGATGGGCCCTTCTCGCGCTGTGTCGGGCCGCCAACCGGCTCATGTATCTGGCAGGACAGAATGTGCCCATGGCAGAGGATGTCCGCCGGTTTCTCCTGAGGTCCTGATTCACAAGGGCGCATGCGGATGAAAGTACATTTCGTTTTTGCTCCGCCTCGTGCCAAGGCAGCAATGGCACCATACTGGGGGGCTGCGTTGCCCCCCCTTGGCATTCTCTACCTGGCCGGTTACCTGGAAAAGGCGGTCCCAGGATTGCAGACGAAGGCAACGGATGGGCTGCTTCATGGGATGGACCACACCCTAGCGGAGATCCGCGAGTTTCGTCCCGACGTGCTCTGCGTCTCCTTCTACACCGGCAGTGCCCTGGGCGCCTACGCTTTGATCAACCGGGCGAAAGAGGAATTCCCCATGATGGAAGTGATCGCCGGGGGGCCTCATGCCACGGCAGTCCCGGAGGACGTGCTGACTCGCTCTGCCGCCAACGTTGTGGTGCGCGGAGAAGGCGAAGTCGTGCTGGCGAGAATCCTGGAGCGTCAGTTGGCCCGAGGCACTCTTGAGCCCGCCGATCTGGCCGGGATTGCGGGCATCGTCTATCGCGGTCTATTGGGCCAGATCCACCAGACTAGTACTGCGCCGCATGTCATCGACCTGGATCAGCTCCCTTATCCTGCCTGGCATCTGTTGCCTTTGTCCGACTATCATGGCTACCACCTCTGCAAGCAGAGCCCCGAGTACCCCATCCTGTTCAGCCGAGGTTGCCCCTTCGACTGCGTGTTCTGCCCGAATGAACACTGGAATCTCAGCACCCCCCGTGTTCGCTTCCGTTCGGCACGCAACATCGCGGATGAGATGGAAATCCTGCACAAGGATTATGGGATCCGGGAATTCCACAACCTTGCGGACGAGCTGAACAACCACCCCCGGCTTGCGCTTGAGACATGCGACGAGATCCGACGGCGCAAGCTCGGCGTGACCTGGAAAACGCTTCTGCGTCCTGAGCCAGTCACGGAAGAGCTGGCGCGGCACATGGCCGAATCCGGGTGCTGGCTGGCCAGTCTGGGCATCGAAACGGGCAACGCCGAGACCTTGGTCGGCGTGCGGAAGCACTTCACGCACGCCCAGGTGGAGGAGACTTGCCGGCTGCTGAAGCAATACGGGATCAAGGTCCAGGGCCTCTTCATGCTCTTCAATGTATGGGAGCAGGACGGCGAGCTGCGCGTCGAGGACGCTGCGATGTCCAAGAAGACCGTCGAGTATGCTGCACGGTTGCTTGATCGCCGCCTACTGGACCATACGGGGTGGTCGATCACGGCTCCATATCCAGGAAGCGAGCTGCACGAGATCGCTTGCCGCCATGGCCTGATCAAGCCCGAGCTCGCCGATCAATGGGACGACTGGACGGTACGCGATCTCTTTGTGATGCAGCTGCCCGGCGTAAGCCAGCGCGAGCAGATACGTGTCTACCGATCATCCTTTCTCCTCAGTGGCAAGACCTCCATTGAGGGTCGCGGCATCCGGCTGAGTGACTTGGCGCTGTCGGCCAAGACTGGGATGGCGATCGCTCGCTATGAGCTTTCCACCATGCTGGGGCGGCGCCAGCCGCCAACGAGAGGGCGGCAATGACCAGAGTGCAGTTTGTCTTTGCACCTCCGTTGAACAAGCCCAAGTTCGATGAATGGTACGAAGGGCACGTCCCGCCTTTGGGGATCCTGTACCTGGCATCCTACTTGAAGCGCCACATCGACGGCTTGACTCTGAGAGCCACGGATGGCCTGCTGTTGGGCAAGGAGCAGACGTTTCAGGAGGTCATGGCCTTTGAGCCCGACGTGCTGTGCGTCTCCTTATCCACGGCTGTGGCACTTGGCGGCTGCGAGCTGATCAACCGGGTCAGAGCATGCCGGCCGAACACGCTTGTCATCACCGGGGGGCCGCATGCGACTGCCTTGCCAGAAGAGGTCTTGGCGCGGGCCGCGGCCGACGTGGTCGTGCTTGGGGAAGGAGAAGAGACCCTCCTTGAGCTGATGGGCCTCTACCAGGACCATGGCACACTGCGCGCCGACGACCTGGCCAGGGTTCGCGGGATCGCCTTCCGGCTTGGGACCAAGGAGGTGGCACGCACCCCACCTCGCCCGTACATCGCCGATCTCGACAGCATCCCGTTTCCTGCCCGTGATCTACTGCCGATGAAGGCCTATCACGGCTACTACTTTCATAAGGCTGCACCCGAATGGCCGATGGCCTTTACCCGCGGCTGCCCCTATGAATGCATCTTCTGTGCCGAAGAGGTCTGGAAGCTCACCAAGCCGGTCAATGTCTTTCGCTGCCGCTCGCCCGAGAACGTCGTCGACGAGATGGAGGAACTGCACTACGAGTATGGCGTGAATGAGATCCAGGATGTCTCGGATGAGTTCAACGGTTACCCTCGAAATAGCCTGGCAATCTGCGAGGAGAAGATAAAGCGCGGGCTGGACCTTCCCTGGAAGACCTTACTGCGGGCACACCCTCTGCCGGAGTACCTGGTCGAGGCCATGGCCAAGTCGGGTTGTTGGCAGGCCTCCATCGGCATTGAAACTGCCAGTCAGCAAGTGAACGACGCGGTCCAGAAGAACTTCACCATCCAGCAGTTGTATGAGAGCCTGCATCTGCTGCGGCAGTACGGCATCAAGGTGCAAGGACTCTTCATGCTGTTTCACGTCTGGGAGGAAGAGGGCGAGCTCCGTCACGAGGATGTATCGATGAGCGAGAATACCATTCGCTTCGCCGACAGCCTCATACGAGCAGGGCTCTTGAACTATACCGGCAACTTTAACGTGGCGACGCCCTATCCTGGCTCAGAGTTATTCCACATAGCGTTGCGGCATAACCTTATCAAAGAGACGCTGCGCACCAACTGGGATGCCTGGCTCGTCGAGGAACCGATCGTCATGAGACTTCCGGGCATCCCCGAGACTGAGCAGCTTCGCCTCATGCGGGCCGGCTCCGTGTCGATGTTCAGGTGCCTGTTACGAGAGGGAGACTTGGGCTTGGGGGATGTTGCAGGCCTGATGAAACGAGCGCTCAGGGTCGCACGCAATGAGCTGAAGTATCGCCTGCCAGTGTGCAGGCGCGTGCAAGGCGAGTGATCGTGAGAGCGGTTTCGGGCACTCGACCAATGCCAGACACTATCAAGACGCGGAACCTGCCGTTTCATGGCTTTACTTGGCGGATAGACGATCGCTGGCTCTCGTCGGATCCAGGCTTGGATCCGGTCAAACCGCTCTTTGACCGGATCTGGGAGACGTACTACCAGCCGCTCCATGTGAACGTGGTCCGGTTCCACATCGACGTCATGGCTTTCGATCCCTCCTCCAAGGGCGAGGCTGCTGCCCGAGGCAATGCGCTCCTGGTCAACCGGCTTGTCAGCTTTTGCCGTTACGCAGAGTCGCGCGGCGTCTGGCTGGTGCCCATGCTGATGGGTAGCGGGCAGTACCGGCAGGGAAAGGAGGGGCAATACCCGGCAAGAGTGTACCACTTCTTGCGCGCCTTCATCCGCGAGCTTGGGGTGCACGGTATCCAGCGCCTCTATGACCGGATTGTGCTCTACCAGATCGAGGACGAGATGAACCATCCGGTTCGGCACGCCTTCTGGCCGCGTGAGGTGGTCACCCGCATGCTTCAGGACGCCTGCCGGCAGGTCCGCCGCGCCGAGGAGGACGAAGGCGCGCCCTCGCGGGTTCCGCGCATGGCCATCTTCTCTGGCGACTGGATGTTTGTGAAGGACCTGTTTCGCCGCCCACATGACTACGTCGGCATGATCCGTAGCCTGCAGCCCTATCGGTTTGATCCTCCGGGTGATTTGCTCGCCTTTCTCGAGGATGATCAGTTCGAGGTCATTGGGTTGGATTCATTCCCCGGCATCTACTGCCCTTTCGCTCGTTTCCCCTTCACAGTGAACCTCGTGGTCTACCTGTGCGAGAGGTATGGTCTGAAGTCGTCCTACCACAAACACTGGCTAGTAACCGAAACCGGCTACGCGACAGCCCATCCTGGCCACCGCGGAGAGCTAAACCAGCTTCACTTCTACCAGGTGGTGTTTCGGGGCCTATCCAACTACTTCTGGCGCGGCAAGGGGCGAGAGAGCGGATTCCTGGGCTTGCTCTGGTATTGCTTCAATGACCAGCCCCTTCGTCCGAGGCTCTATCCGTTTCAGGAAGTCCGTTTCGGTATCGTCAAGCCCATGCCGTCCAGTTCTTGGTTCGCCACCTATCCGGCCCGGCCCAAGGCTGCCTGGACATGGCTGCACACTGCGCTTGAAGACCCTGGGGTGCAGAGGCCCGTGCTCCGGGAGGGTTGAGGCCATGCCACGAGCGAGTCCCAGTAGTCGCCCAAGGCGGATTGCCATCTTCCTGGCCAACCTCGGAGGAGGCCATCGGAGTGTTGCGGCTGCGTTGCAGGAAGCACTGCTTGCACAGGAGCCCGGTCTTCATGTCGAGATCATCGATGTTCTCAGTGAATGCAGCCGTTTCCCCTTGACCGCCATCCCAAAGCTCTACAGTCTCTTCACGGCACGCTGGCGCTTCTTGTGGGATGGCCTGTACCATGCTACGAATAGCCCGGGTCGATACCACTTTGCCGAGAGTCTGGCACGGCCCTTCCTGCAGAGAGGGCTGGACCGCGTTGTGCGCGAGGGCCACTACGACGCCTTGGTCACGGTCTTTCCTGCTCTGGGCCGATCGTTGGCCCACGCTCGCGGAGTGGCGGCCAGGCGACCTGCTCTGATCGCACTGGTCATCGACTTGGTCACGATACATCCAGCCTGGATTTGCTCAGACGTGGATTGGTACCTGGTCCCGACCGCCCAAGCTCGCCAGGCCTGCCTGCGCTATGGCATCACTCCAGAGCGGGTGCTAACTGTGGGCTTGCCCATCCGCGCCGAGTTTGCAGGAGCCACGCCGACCCAGCTGGAAGCAAGATGCCAGTCGGGTCTGGAGCCAGACACGTTCACCGTGCTCCTGATGGGAGGAGGAGAGGGCTCCGGTCGGCTACGCGACCTGGCGACTCTGCTGGTGGAATCCGCCCCGGACCTTCAGATCTTGATCGTCACCGGTCGCAATGCTCGCCTGCGCCGCCAACTCAAGGCGGTTCCCGGGCGACCCTCGGTGAGGGTATTTGGCTACGTGGACGACATCTTGCCTCTGATGGCGGCCTGTGACCTGGTGGTGAGCAAGGCGGGGCCTTGTACCATTGCCGAGGCCGTCGCCTGCCATCGTCCTTTGCTGCTGACGGGTCACCTGCCCCAGGAGGAGGGCAATGTTCTTTGGGTGTGTGAGCAAGGGTTGGGCTGGGCCGTCGCCGGCACGGGAGCGATCCAGCGCCATATCCTGTCGCTCGCACATGGAGGCAACGGCGATCTGCAGGAAATGCAGCACACCGCTGGCGAAGCGACCTGGTACAGAGCGGCGGCTCAGGCCGCGGACTGGGTTCTGAAATGCTCCGGCTGATCTACCAGGCGATTCTGGGTCGGGTCGTAGAGGAGATCAATGCCGGCTTGTTGGTCGACTCGTTTCGCGAACCCGATCTGAACCGGATGTACATTCAGGCCGTGAGCGGAGGGCGCCGCAGCCGTGCCCTACTCGTCCTGGCAGGGTGCGAGGCCGTTGGCGGCCGGAGGAGGGCCGCCATGCCAATGGCCCTGGCCATGGAGCTGGCCCATAAAGCGTCGCTCATCGTCGACGACGTGGTAGATCGCGATCTCTTGCGCCGCGGGCGGCCGACCTTTCATGCTCGCTACGGGCCGCGCCAAGCTGTCGTGATGTCCGACATCCTGATGAGCCTGGCATACCAGCAACTGACCAAGTTTGACCGCTCGGACGAGTCGCATGTTGTCGCCGAGTGTTATCGCCTCTTGTCGGACACCTATCATACGATGTGCCTGGGTGAGATCCAGGAGCTCTTGCTGGACGAAGGTGGGATGAGTGAAGACAACACCCTGGCCGTTGCCCACAAGAAGAGCGGACTGATGATAGAGAACTGCCTGCGGGCGGGTGGCATGCTGGGCAGAGGTCAAGAGGCCGAGATCGCCGCCCTCGGGGAGTTCGGTCGCTCAATTGGTTTGGCCTTCCAGTTGATCAATGACCTGAACAGCGTCAAAGATATCGAGGGGCATACGGGTCGGCCTGTGGGAAACGATCTGCGCATCGGGAGAATGAACTTTCTTGCGGCCCATGCTCTGCGTCGTGCCAACGCGGCCGACCGTTCTCGCCTCGGCCAGTTGCTTGCCGCCGACGAGCTGGAAACGACCCAGGTCCAGGAGTCCATTGAGCTTCTTCACCGCTCTGGAGCCGTCCGTGCCGCGGAGGAGCAGATCCGCGCGCTCCTGGAGGAAGCGCGCAAGAGCCTTGGGCCGCTGCGGCTCTCGATCATCAAGACGCTCTTCTTGAAGGTCATAGACCATGCGGGGGACCCCTGGTTATGGACAAGCTGAGTCCTTCTGAGCTGCCCGCCTATGTGGCAGAACGCCTGTCGGCGATAGAGCGCCGGTTGGCAGCCATCCACTTCGATGACCCGCAGGTGGATGAGATGTGGGCCTACGCAGTGGCTGGCGGCCGCCGTATCCGCCCCCTACTCGTGGTGCTAAGCTGCGAGGCACTGGGCGGAGCTCTCGATGGGACACTCACCGGGGCGGTTGCCGTCGAGCTGAGTCACAAAGCCTCCGTCCTGCACGACGATCTGGTCGATGAGGACACCTACCGGCGCGGCCGGTTGGCCTTTCATGCCCAGTTTGGCCAAGATCAGGCCCTGCTCATGGGCCACTTGCTGATCAGCACGGCGTTCCGGCTGCTCGCGAGCCTGCAGAGTAGCTATTCGGCCACGACTTATTGTCAGCTCTTCTCACGGATATTCTTCCTGGCCGCTCGGGGTCAATTGTGGGATGTGGCTTCTGAAGGACGCGATGAGATCCAGGATCTCGATCGGGTTCTGGAGGCCGAGTACGAAAAGACGGGTACGTTGTTCGAGCTATCGACCGAGCTGGGCGCACGGCTTGCCTGCGTCGAGCCGCCGACCGTCGAGCGCATGGCGCTCCTTGGTCGCAAGATCGGCACTGCCTTCCAGCTCCTGAACGACACGAACAATCTGAATGGCCTTGAAGAATCGACGGGCCGTATGAGGTATAGCGATCTCGTCCGCCGGAAGAGAACGCTCATCCTGAGCTATGCGCTGGCAACCCTGCCCGCTGCTGAGCGCAGCCACCTGCAAGCCTTGCTGGCGGAGCGACTGGTCACACCCGATGCGCTAGCCCAGGTTGCCGAGATCCTGGAGAGGTCTGGGGCGGTAGACCAAGCTGTGCGTCAGGCGCGGACCTGGCTGAGGGAGGCACGAAATAGCCTGTCGAGTCTGCCTGATTCTCTGGCGCGGCATGCATTGGCTGCCATCACTCGCGAAACCATCGCTACAGCAACGGATTGGTCTCAGCTGATCGCATCGAGTCCCGCCACAGGGGAGCCATGAGCACCGTGACCTATCTTGCCCTGAACGTCGGTCGCGGCCACCTCATGATGGCCAGTATGGCGCATGGACTCCTGGGAGAGCGAGGCTTGAAGGTTCAGACCTATACCCTCTCCGAGACGGCCCAGCGGTCCTACCGCTTTATGACGGGAGCTGAGGCGGGATTGCTCAGCCCCTGGTTTCGCTTTTCGTGGAAGAACTATGATCTGCGCGTCGGCCGGTCCGTTCTTCTGGGGCTTCACTACTTCCTGAATCCAATCGGGTTCAGTGCCGACCTTCGACGCCTGCGTAGACCATTGAAGGCTTCAGGCGCAATAGTCAATGACATTCATCCTGTGGGTCTATTCCTGCGTTTCGTGCCCTCCGAGATCCGGCATAGACCGGTGATTCACATCTTGTCCGAGAACTCCTGGCTTGCCTTACAGGATATTGTTCGCTCGTTCGGCTGGCCTGGGGCCTGCAACCGGCTCGTCACGATCATGGATCAGATCGCCTTTGCGGTGCGCCACTTGATCTTCAACACGCTATACCCATCGCGGTTCTTCGTCACTGCAGGGAACGTCACCTACTCTCCGCCGCTGTTGCGCTCTCTAGAGCCTGGGATACAGTCGCAACGCCAGGAGCTTGGGCTGCCGGCGAGCAAACGGCTGTTCGTAGCCTATCTAAACCCTTTCTTCCGCGATCCGAAGTTGATCCTGGACCTGGTGGAGGCCGGTCGGGAGCGCGATGCGCATCTGTGCCTGGTTTGCGAGCACATGGCTTCTCAACTGCCTCACTTGGCCAGCAAGGACACCACGATCGTCCCCTACGAGCTGCACGCCAGGAGTCATCTCGTGGGGGCAGATCTCTACATCTCGGGGGCAGGCTTGGCCGCGCCGATGCAGGCTTATGTTGCCGGTGTGCCCTTTCTCGGGCTTGTAAGCCGCCAACCAGAGCACGTAAAGAACGCAGAGATGAGCGAGCGTGCCGGTATCGGGCGCTGCCTGCAGACTGGGCAGGACATGGGCCAGACGATGGACCAGGCGCTGGCCATGAACGCGACTCCTCATCCCCAACTTGTCGAGGCGACTCAGGAGCGATGGATCGAGATCATCCAGTCCTCTTGGAGTTGAGGAAGAGCATGTGGAAACAGATGGGGTGCGCCGTGGGCGGGGCCTTTCGCATCACGCGCCCACTCAACAGCGCCAGCGCTGGGCTGATGGTTCTCGCCGCAGCCTACACCCCGATGGCACCTCTGGCAACGCTTGCGAGGTACCTTCCGGCCTGCCTTGTGGCCGTGCTGCTTACCGCGAGCGGGAATGTCGTCAACGACTACTTTGACCTGGAGACCGATCGGATCAACAAACAGCACAGACCCCTTCCTTCGGGCGACCTCAGCCCAAAGGTGGCTGTTCTGCTGGCTGCGGGCTTGTATCTCAGCGCCGGATGCCTTGGCTGGGCCCTGGGCCCCACTGGCAGGCTGGTGATCCTCTCCACCGCAATTCTGTCCATCCTCTATTCCGCCTGGCTGAAGCAGACGATCCTGATCGGCAACTGCCTGGTCAGCCTTCTGTCAGCGTTGACCGTCGTCTGGGGGCCATTGGCTCTTGGCGAGCCCGTTGGGTCCCGCCTCTATCCGGCCGTGGTGGTGTTCTTCTTCATTCTGGCTCGCGAAGTACTAAAGATGGCGGAGGATAGCGAAGCCGATCGCCAAACGGGCGTGACGACGCTGGTCACAGCCCTTGGGCGCCAGTCCGGACTGCGCCTGTTTGTCATCCTGGCCGGCGTTACCCTCCTTCTCTCTCTCGCGAGCTATCCACTGGGCGGCTACTCGGTTGCCTATCTGGTCGCCGTGCTGTCGGGGTTGGATTGTGCCCTACTCTATGCGGTCCGTCTCATCACTAGTTCAGACACGCCTGAGGCAATTGGCCGGGCGCTCCGGGTGACCAAGTTGGCGTTTCTCGCCGGAGCCGTCGCGATGTTCCTGCGCTAGCTATCAGAGGGTTGAGTTGGGGCAAGCATCGTCGTCGGTAACGCGGAACCAATGGGCCATGCGGCTGTCGCGCATCCTGCATCCGCAGTACGCGGCACTGATCGTCATGGCCACAGCCGCCTACAACGATACAGGTCGCTTCGGGCTGGCTCTGCTTTGGACGGCACTCCTTTTGCTCTGCGTCCTGCTGCCGGTTCTGCTCCTCACTCACTTGGGCATCAGGCAGGGACGCTATGGAGATTTTACTGTGCCCGACCGGGCTGACCGGCACTTCATCTATGGAGTAGGGCTGGTGGGGGTTGGGCTTTTCTGCCTGGCGGGCCGTGTTCTAGATGCACCGCCCACCGTCATGGCCGTCGCGTGGGCCATGCTGATCGCCGGAGCGCTTTCGGCGGTCATCAACCTTGTCTGGAAGATCAGTATCCACGCAGGGAGCCTGGCTGGCGCGGTGTGTGCCCTCATCTATGTGTGCGGCCTTGCGGCGCTACCGTTGCTAGCGATCATCCCCCTGGTGGGTTGGGCCAGGGTCGCCAGCACACAGCATACCGTGGCACAGGTCGTCGGCGGCACGCTTCTGGCTGGTGCCGTGACCTTTGGCGTCCTTGTATGGCTTGGGTAAGGAGGGACCTCTGACATCAGTTGAGGATCTCGAGCGTGCGTGGTGGGACAGGTTCGGCGACATCGCCGAGCGGCAATGGAGCCTGAACGAGGAGCTGAACCTTGTGGTCCGTCGTGAACACCTGGCCGAGGTGGTGCAGTTCCTTCGGCGCCCGGGAGGCAGACTGCTCGATGTCGGTTGTGGTTCGGGCTGGCTGGGCCTTCTGGTTGCCTCAACCCAGATGGAGCTGACAGGTGTTGATTTCTCTCTGGAACAGGTGAGCCGTGCGCGGCAAGCAGCGTTCGGCAAGGGCTCGGCCCGTTTCATTCTCGGCACGATTGACCAGGTGGAAGATGGCCCCTACGATAGCGCCCTGCTGCATGGCGTCCTCCACCACTTGCCAGAGTTCCAGATTGAGCCCTTCCTGGACCGCTTAGCGAAGCTGATGGCGCCCGGCGGCCGGATCTATCTGTATGAACCCATCGCGCGCGCACAAGGCTTCTCTGGGGGGGCCCTGGCGGGCGGGCTGATGTCGAGCTTGGTGTGGGGCCCGTTCTGGATCATGCGGGAAGTTGGCTTGCGACTCGTCACCGGGCCAGCGGGCTTTCGCCGGGCGGTGCGCCAGGGCTGGGATGGTTTCAGCCCGATCGAGCGCCCGTTGGCCGCGGAGCGCGTCCTGAGCCTGATGAGAGCGCGGCTCGAGAGCGTGTCGGATCTGACGTACTGGCACGCGTTCAGTCTGGCCTTTGCCATGGGCTGCACGGAGCTGCGGGCTCCGCTATCGTACCTTGCCCGGCTCCAGGCGATGCTCTTGTATCGGATCGATCGCATCCTACTGCGGTCGCGACTAAGGCGGCACATCTATGGAGTCTGGACCTTTGCGTCGCTTACCGCTATTAAGAGGGGCTAGGTTTGGAGGAGGGTACAGGGAGATGCGGAATCAATCGGCCACTGAAGTGCTGTTGGTGCGACACGGCCACGTCGAGTCGACGGTACCAGGAAGCAGGTTCGAGACGAAAGGGGATCCGCCCCTGAGCGAGCTGGGGCGTGCCCAGGCGCAAACCATGGCGGACGGCCTGACCAAAGAGCAAGGCCTGACGACCCTCTATGCGAGCCCACTCAGGCGAGCGATGCAGACGGCCCAGATCATCGAACACCGGCTGGGAGTTCACCCCATCGAGTGTGTCGATTTGCGTGAGTGGGGCTTTGGCGATAAGATGGGGCTACTAGATCGCATGGGATTGCTGATAGCGACTTCGCTCTCCCGCTTTACAGGGGCGCACAAGCATCTGGCTTTCTTCTGGAGCCGATCGCCAGCCTTGCGCGCGTTTGCGTCGAGTGTCGTGACGTGCCTCGAGGGCCTTGCGCAGCAGCATCCCGGCGAGCGGATCATCGTCGTCGCGCATGCGGGGACCATCGATGCCATCCTTGGCTACTACTTTCCCAAGGAGGAGGAGTGGGTGCGTGGGGTTTTGCGCCACTGCTCAGTCACACGCGTTTTGCTCGAGGGTGGCAAGGCTCGCATTTTGGAGTTCAACCACGTCTTTTCGTCGACGGGAGGCGACTGATAATGAGCGGGAAATCGGCCTCTGCCTTAGATCTTTCCGCGCAGGATGACCTCTTCGTTGAGTTTCTGGGGAATCTCAAGGACTACTACATTGCCAATGGAGAGATTCTCCACGGGAATATCACTCTCTACGTGGGCACCATTGTGGTCGTCCTATCTGGGGCAATGGGTTGCCTTCTCACTCGCCAGGAACTATCATCAACCGCTGCTATGGTTTTCACGCTGGCGCTCATAATGGCTGCGGTTCTCGGAGTTTTCGCGTTTCTTTCTCTACTGGGGAATCTGACGGCCTCACTCGAGCTGGCTGGCGCGATGAACTTCATGTACATCTGCCTTTGTGACTGCAATGCGGAGATAGGCCTGGCGGTATGCCCCGTCAGGCTCCCCAAACCCTGGTTGTGGCAACACATTGAGAGGCATGCCGGAGATGGGAAGAGCGAAAGGACCCCAGGTGACCGGAAGCGTAGACTGGGAGACTGGCCGAGCCGCATCCTGACGCGCGCCAACAGGCTGTCTGTCCCAGCTTTCCCCCACAACTGGTTCCGCGCCCTGATCGTGGGCAATGCTCTTCTGTGGTTCGTGCTAGCTTCTTGGATAGTAACGGTTTCTCGCAGCGCCAGCCTGCCATTGCCTGCCGAAACGGTCTTGATGGCCTGGCGTTCGCAGCTAGCGGTGGACCGCTGGGCAGGAGGCGTTGCGGCCATTGTCTATTTGGGCCAAGTGGCGTCGAGCTGGCGAGCGCGGGGCAAAGCAACCGACCGGCTGAAGGAGAGAGTGCATGGGCTCTGCGAAAGGTATCCGGATCTACCGGGGTAAATCGAGAAGCTCTTGCAGAGGAGGATCTAACTCTGTTCACCTACGACAAGAACGCTGTTCGGGATATCGTTCGGTTCACCGTGTTGGGACTATTCTGGGGGCTGGTCACGGGCTTTGCCCACTTTGGCCTGGTCGCTCTGACGAAGCAGCCTCTCTGGATGGGCCTGGCGTTGGCAGCGGTCATCTTTGCCACGCTGTTCGTCACTGCCAGGTTCGCCAAGAGCATGTACTGGCCGCTGGCCGTCATCCTGCTGATGGTCGGGCTGATCGAGTGCGGCATTGTGGGCGCGGTTGTGGGCCTGGCCGTTTGGTTCCTGATCCTGAGGATTGTGCCTGCCCTGCGCTACGTCCTTCGGCCAGACAACATCATCTCAATCTGTAGCGCAACTATCATCACCTTGGTGGTGATCGCCCTAATCTGGGAGGTCTCCTTCCTGACGGGCGGGCAGCTCGATCCAAGCCAATGGCTGATCGATGTCCTGCTGGGAGGACTCATCGGCATCATGTTCTGGGGTATTGCCAAGATTATCTCGTCCTGCTTCAAGGAATACCGTTTCCGGAGGACGGGCAAGTAGAGCTGAGAAGCGAGGCGAGGCAAGTTTGGTATCTCAGTCGCCGTTTGGTTCCGTCCTGCAGGCCAAGTGCGAGGCAGTGATCTGCGCGGACATGGAGACAGGCCAGTCCGCCATTCTGGACGAGAACCCTCTCATGTTGCCGGCGGAGGAGGCGTTGTCACCGGCCCGTCTCCTGGGAAGGGGCCTCGGTTACGAAGTCTATCGCCTGTCCTCGGAATGGGTGCTGAAGGTGGCTGCTGGTCGGCACGAAGATGTGATCGACCAGCAGTTCACTCGGAGGCAGGCGGAAAGCTACAACTTCCTGGTGGCCCATCTCGGCCAAGAATACGTGTGCCGGACCTACCTGTTTCGCTGTCCACTAGGCTCCAGGCAGGCGAGCTGTGCAGTGCAGCAGGCTGTGTGGGGTAGAACGCTGGCCGAGATCACCGCGGGGGAATTCCGGAGGTCGACTCGGCTCCGCCAAAACGTCCGGGGCCTGGTCGACCGCGTCCTGCGGATGGCGGACCGGACAGGCCGAATGCCCGATCTGTGGGACGGCGCGGCTCCAGGCATCCGAGGACTTGTCACATTTCGGGACGCCCGCTACACAGCCAATGTCCGCGTGGACGAGCAGGACCGACCATTATTGATCGATATCGGAGCCTGGCCTGAGGGCTTTGACCGCAAGCGCAGCATGCGCGGTGCCGTCCGAGTTACGAAGATGATTCACGACCTGAAGAGATTCCGGCGCACAGAGCTGGCAGACTAGCCACCAATGAACTCAGATCCAGGATCATTGGATCAGCGTAGGGAAAGCCGGCTCGAGGTCGTTCGCCAGGAAACGTGGCGCGGATGGGCCAAGACACTCTGGCTTATGGTCCTGGCCATGCGGCCGCCGATGTGGCTCAAGCCACTGTTTCTGATGCTTGTCGCGCAGAGCTATGCCCTGCACGACCTTCCGTATCTGGGAACCTTGCTCTACGGCCTGCTGATCGTGGGGCCGTTGTTGTGGGGCGGGCTATACGCCCTCAACGCCGTCTCCGACATCGAAGATGATCGTCTCCATCCGGTAAAGCGGTACCGGCCCCTAGCATCGGGTGACCTATCGCCCCGCCTAGCAGCCGGCGTCTCGTGCCTCGCAATTGCTGCTGCGTTGCTGTTGAGCATGAGGGTTAACGGGTACTTTGCCTTGTGCGTGGCCATCATGGCTGTCAAGCAGCTCCTGTACACCCTACCCGGGATTCGTCTCAAGGAGCACTCTCCCTGGGACATCATCACCGGGTCGCTGTTCAACTCCAGTCTGCGCTTCTCTGCCGGGTGGTTCATGGTAACCACGGCCTCCTTTCCGCCGGTTCTCATGCTCGTCCTGGCCGAGAGCCTCCAGATGGCCGGCTTTCTTGTGAACCGGCTGATGACCGACTACTCCGACGGTCTGGAGACCAAGCTAGGCTATCGCAGCACAGTGGTTCGCTATGGGCAACGTGCCGTCCGCACGAGGATCGTCCTGCTTTGGGGTCTGGGCCTGCTGGCGTTTGCTGGCCTGATCGCAAATCGGTTTCTACTGTTCTACCCGAGCCTGCTGGGCGAGCTGCCCGTACAGGCGCTCTGGGTGCTCGGGTTGCTCATCTTGGCCCTGCCGGCTTTTGCCGGCATTCTTGGCCGGGTCAATCGCCTCAGCCCTCGTCAGGCCGAGCTGTACTATGACCTGCCTTTGGTCTATGTCTTGCTGCTGGCCGTCGTCCTGTCGGTGATTCTCAAACTGTACCACTGAGAGATGAGTGGAGAGGTGACGACGCTACGCCTGCTGCTTGTATGGCTAGGACTGGCCGAGTGGACTGCGGCCCTGGTTGTCGGTCTGGCACTTCTCCTGGCCATGTTCTGGGCCTATCGGCCCCTGGCAGCCGAAAGCTCGGGTTCCGTGAGGCGAGGTGTGGCTCAGGTGTGGGCGGTGCTGCGCAGAGGGACGGCTTCGCCCGGCTGCCTCAGCATCCCTTGGGCTGCAGCTGCCTTGGTCTACTGGGTGGGCCTGGCGGGCGCGATCGTGTGGACGCTTGTGGGCCACTCGACCGTGTCGTTGATCATCGGAATGCTCCTGATTGCCGGACCGCCTGTCGTTGTCGTGTCGTGCACCGGTCTGTGGCTCGCCTTCTACTTCTGGCCGCCGCTCAAGTCGAGGAATGGATGACACGACCCATAGACAGAACCCTGGCCGTGCTGCGCTTCAAGCTGCGGCCAGTTCTATTGGTACTGGTGCTGCTTCTGGCTCGGCCCAGTTGGAGGACTTTCATCCCAGGGTTGGTTGTCGTTCTGATCGGCGAGGCGCTGCGCCTATGGGCGATCGGCTACCTGGAGAAAGACCAGGTGTTGACCACGGATGGGATCTACCGCTATTGCCGGCATCCCTGCTACCTGGGCAATATCATCGGTGTCGCGGGGATCATGGTTATGTCTAGTTCCCTGGCGGTCAGCCTGGTCTTGGCCGGATATCTGCTGCTGACCTACCCGCCTGCCATCAAGCTGGAAGAGCAGCGATTGGTCGAGTTGTTTGGTGACAGCTACCTGGCCTATCGTGCGGCTGTGCCGGGGCTGTTGCCGCGATTCTGGGGGAAGCGCTGGAAGCCGGCTGCGCCGCAGCCGTACCGCGTGGCCCACTTGGTCTCCTACCGGGAAACCTATGTCTTGGCTGGGCTGTTCCTCTTGGAAGTAGGCCTGGCACTGAAACTGCACTATGGTGTGCTGATGGGCTAGGAAGTACGGCGACTGGTCAGTGAATGGCATCGCTGGCGAGCGGTCGATGTTGAGTGGTGAAGGAGATTCCATGCGTTCTTCGATTGCATTCTGCCTGACCGCTGCACTTCTGCGGCAATGCGCCGACATTGCGAGTGGCGCAGTCCTGATCTTGTATCTCAGCTATTTGAACGCTCACGTCAGGCCCATCTCCTCCACCACAGTGGGAGTCATCGGGACCGGTTTCTATCTGCTGTCCATCTTCTTGCCACCGGTCTTTGGCGGGTTAAGTGACCGGCTCGGCCGCAAACCGTTCATCATTCTGGGCTTGGCTATCGGCTTGGTCGTCGTTCAGTTCTACCCTTTGACGACTTTGCCCTTCCTGTTCTTCCTGTTGCTGTCGATGGAAGGCATTGGAAATGCCGTAGAATCCCCGGCCACGCTGGGCTACCTCGGCGATGTGACGATCGCTGCACCTCGTCTGCGGGGCAAGACAATGGCCCTCTATGAGATTGTCACCATGGCCAGTGTTGGCGTGGGCTATCTCCTTGGTGGGATCCTGTGGGATAGCTTCGGCACGGATGGCTTCCGAATCCTCTCCGGCGTCTATCTCCTGGGCATCGGCTGCGTCGTTTTCGGTCTGCGGCACGTGCCCCAAACCCAATCGTCTTCCACGGAGACTCTAGCGAAAGGATGGTGGCGCGTTCGCCGGTTGATGCTCATCGCGCCGGCGATCCTGGCCGCGAGTGCAGTCATCGGTGCCTGGAGCGCGCAGGCTCCGTTCTTGGCCTCAAGCGAGATGCAGGGGTCTGGACAGCGCCTAATCGGTGGTTACTCCGGCACGGCCATCGGCCTGGTACTGCTGCCCTTTGCCGCAACCTTCGGCCTTGGGGCCTACACGTGGGGCGCAGCCTCGTCCCGCATAAGGCAGTCCTACATCTTGGCCATTGGTCTTGTCGGTGTAGTCACGCTTCTCGGGGCCGTGTACTGGTGGAACAACCTGAATCCTGACTCGGTTGGAGCCCTTTCGCGCGCGGAACAGGTCGGCTTCCTGCTTGTTTTGGCCGGCTCCGTTTTCGCGGCGAGTGGTTTCACACCTGTCGTGCTAATCTTCCTTGCCAACTCTGCGGAGGAGTACGCCTTGGGGCGGGGGGTTGTGATGGGTGTCTATTCCCTGCTGCTTGGCCTGGGCCGCATGGCGGGAAGCTGGCTGAGTGGCCTGGCTGCGGAAGCCGGCGGGTTCAATGGTCTCATAGTCTTGACCTTGGTCCTGGTCGCGGTGGCAGGGGCATCTGTTGGAGCAGCCATGGCGTCCCGCTCCAGATCCAGAGGGAAAGCGCAGCAAGATGCCGCCTGACGCGAGCAAGAGCGCGGACAGCCCAAGGCCAGACACCCAGCCGAGCAGCCTCACCATCTGGGCCAGCCTGAACCAAGGGGAGATCCTGCCGGCACTTCTTACGCCGCTGGCCGGCTCGATGCTGGAGCGAGAATATCGATCTGGTTACCTTTTTGGGCCTCTGTTGCGCCGCTGGGGCATTGTGACCGTGCCCGATGGCGCCCTGGTGGACATTTTCCATCACCGTCCCTACTTCAACTTGACACGGACAGCTGCACTTCTGCACAGGCTAGAGGTCTTTCCATTTCCCTACCTGGACGGCCAGGCTCTTGCCATTCAGGTGGCGGGAGGAGAAGCCCTCTCTCTGGGCTCGATAAGGGCAGCCCTCGACCTATCGAGGGTGTCGCTGGGGAAGAAGGTGCACCACCTCTTTTCCACGGTGCGGCTGCTGCTGCGAATGGCTCGCTGGCTTGCGGTGGGTGACCGTGAAGGCGGCCAAGCCTGTGCCGAGTTTGACCTGGCGCTCAGCGCGCTGCTGCCCCCAGACCTGCGATCGTTGTCACTGGCCGAGCTCCGTGCACTGCTCGAGAGCCTACAGAAAGATCTGCCGAACATAGCCGGACGAGCCAATGTTCCAGGCGTGATCGTGATAGGGCTGGCGTTCTTTCTGCTCGATTGGGTCATCAGGAAGTGGTCAGGTGAGCGCACGGGGATCGTTCAGGCTGACATTGCCGACGTGGGCACGACGCACAAGATGAGCGAGCTTAAGTTCGCCCTATGGAAGCTCGTGGAGGAAGCTGAGCGCTCGGAGGTCGTGAGGGGCGTCTTCTTGGAGTCCCCGGAGCAGCCGATTACACGGATCCTGGAGCAGCTGGAGACGACGGTGGAGGGCCGGTCTTTTCTGTCCAGCCTGCAACGCTTTCTCATGGAGTATGGTCACTGCGGTCCTGGGGAAATCGAGGTCAGTACTCCACGTTGGAGGGAAGTGCCCCGCGGGTTGGCGAACACCGTCCGGCGCGAGTTGCTGGCACATGCCGCCGGCGACTCTGCAAGCCGCCGACAACTGGAGAGGCACCGAGAGGTGGCAACCAAACGGCAAGCGATCACAGAACGACTTGGCCCCGCAAGGCGGGCGTTTTTCCGGGCTCTTTTGCGCTACCTGGACCGCTATACCGTTCTGCGGGAGGACTCCAAGTTCTTTGGCCTGAAAGCGGTCGACGCGATCCGGGGCGTCGCGCTAGAGGCAGGCAGGCGGCTGTCGAACTCGGGGATTCTGGAGAAGCCGGAGGACGTCTTCTTCCTGACGCTCGATGAGCTGGAACAGCTGCTGCCCGGGCAACCCACTCTAGCTGGATGCAGGACTTCGGTCGCCACCCGACGCTTGGCATACGAGCACGATGCTACCATCAGTCCGCCCCAATTCATCCGCAGCGATTCCGACTTACGGTCAGACCGGCCCAGCGAGGCGCCGGCCGACTCGCGCCAGGTTCTGCGAGGGGTTGCTGGCTCACCGGGGCAAGCATTCGGGGCTGCCTACATCGGTGTCCATCCCAACGAGGAGTGCGATATGAAGGCAGGCAAGGTCCTGGTGGTGCGTCATCCAGATCCCAACTGGTTCCCCCAGCTCGTGCGGGCATCAGCTCTCGTCACAGACACTGGAGGGGCTCTATGCCATTTGGCCAGCATTGCCCGCGAGTTTGGAATTCCTGCTGTGTTTGGCGTCCAGGTAGCGACCCAGATGATTCAGGAAGGAGAAATGCTGGTGGTCGACGGAGACCAGGGTTGTGTTCTGAGGCAAGTGCAAGTTGACTAAGGGGAGAACGAGGAGGAATCAGCCTATGGTGTAGGAGCTTGACCGGCTGACGTGGTTGAGGGCCATCCGGACGCTTGCCGGCTTTGAGCTGCGCGTCATGAAGCATCTCCTATATCGCCCCTATAGGCGAGACATACCAGAGATGGGCTACATCAAGACAGAGAAGCTTCCCTTGCGCCGGAAGATTGGCAACGTTCACGGGGCAGCCGGAGGCGAGCTGATAATGCTCGGCTATTCCGAGCTCTCCAGGCGGAGTCTCAGACCTCAGTCTGGCACAGTAGTGCACCTTTTCTCCATTATGACCAACATCTTTGACGCCCTATTCGAGCGGAACCTGCGGCTCGGTGCCTCCTTGGATTGGGAGGTTCTTTTCCATGAGCCCGCCCTTCAGCAGTACTGGAGCTACTTCGAGGCATTCTTGGCGCTGTATGGAAGGAAGGACGCGGTGCTCGCGCAGTTTGAGCAGTACGTTCAGGCCGGCTACGTGCAGCACGTGGCCAATCTGAAACGTGGACTCAATCTCTCCTATGAGGAGGTGCTTCGGCAAGTCGCCTACGACAGTGCCGACTATATTCGGGTCATGATGGACCTCATTGTGCTGTTCAACGCGTATCCCCTGGAGCCGCAGATCCAAACAAGGTATTACAGCCTCGGGATGCTGATAAAGCATGCGGACGACCTCGCCGACCTGGAATATGACATGGCGAATCGTGCTCCCAACCCTATGCTGGCATTGCTTCCTTCCTTCCCCGATGAGGCAGAGCGCGTCTATGATTCTGTCAGGGCCGGCAAGAAGCGAGACAAGCGATGGTGGTTGGCTGGCGCTCCCCAAGCCTTTGGCACGTACATGGGAAGAATGGCTCGGTACCGGGCGGGGCTGAACTCCCAATACCTGGGTGAGCTCTGTGATCTGCTTGAGCTGACCATCGTGCTGGGAATCGGGGGCGAAAGGGTCTTCCCCCCGGTCCACGCGGACTAGCGGCCATGGACACCTCCTCGCGCGCATTGCCATTTCCGGTGTACGGCTTCACCTGGAACTTTCACAGGTACTGGGTCAACACGGACCTGGAGAGCGAGCCCGTAGTCCCTGCCATGGTCAGCACCTGGAAAGACTATCTACGGCCCCTTGGCGTATCGGTGTTCAAGTTCAACCTGCCAGTTGAGAACTATCGGCTGGGCGCGCTGGACGAGGCGGAGCGGGCCAACAACCAGGCCCTGATTGCGCGGCTCATCAACCTGTGCCGTTTCGCGGAATCTCGGAGTTGCAGGCTCCTGCCGGTCCTGCTGGGGGCGGGGCACTACCGTCCTGGCAAGGAAACCGAACTCCCCGCCAAAGCGGCTACAGTGCTGAACGATTTTCTCAGGGCCTTGCAGGCAAAAGGCTGGCTGCACCTGTACGAGCGCATCTGTTCCTTTGCCGTGGAGAATGAGATGACTCATCCTACGCGGCACTTGCTCTGGCCACAGAAGAAGGCCCTGCAGCTCGTTACCGAGACCTGTGCCGGGCTGAAGAAGATCGAGGCCGAGTATGCGGTTCCGCAGCCTGTGCCCCTGACAGTCACTTGCGCATTTGATTGGCTTCTTGCAGTCAACATCGTGCGGCGCCCTGTTGCCTCTGTCCGGACGCTTGTCACAGGTCAGCTCTACGACTGCACCGACGATCCCTTTCTCTACGCAATCGCAACCTCCCCACTGGTGGACATCATCGGGATCGACTATTTCCCGACGACCTGGGCACGCTATCCAGTGGAGACGCTGCCCCTGCTGCTCAAGCAGGTGTGCGAGCGATTTGGACTTGGAACCCGTTGGGGGAAACGAACCCTCGTTGCCGAAACCGGATACACTCAACCGCTGATGCCGCTGCATCGGGAGGAAAACCAACTCCGGTACTACAAGCGCGCTCTGGAGCTGGTGCTGGATTTCTACCGGCAGTCCGGACAGGAGCAGGGGTTCTTGGGGCTACTCTGGTACTGCCTATCAGATACCAAGCTGGCGCCCAACACAATGCCCTTTCCCGGAGAACTGCGCTACGGTGTCTTGGCAACTATGCCGCCGAATAACTACCCCACGTATCCCGCCAGGCCCAAGCCCGCCTGGCAGTTCCTGCACGAGGCCGCCCAGGACAGGCGGGGCACGCCATGAGGCAGAGCAGGCAGGAAGGGAAACGATGGACGGTGTCCCGCCTCGCCGACCGCCGTGTCCTCGCCGGTGTGACCCTGGTGGTCCTGGCCTTCTCCTTCTACCTGTACACGCTCTCTCCCTCTGTGTCGTGGGCGGATGGGGCACGACTGCAATATGAAGCGATTCGCGGAGAGTCTTTCTACATGTACACCGTGGGCAACGCAGCCCTGGAGCACGAGCCCACACCTTTTGGCCGACTGGGCATCGCGGCCTGGGATCACCCTCTATGGGTCATGGTCACCCATGCGTTCACTTTCTTGTCGGTTGGCGACCTACCCTATCGGGTGAACCTGGTCTCAGCGGTGTTTGGTGCGCTGACTGCGATGGCCTTTTTCTTTTTCGCCAGCGACATGACCGGTAGCCTGCCCGCTGCGGCGATCGCATCTGCTATCCTGGCCGTATCGCACACTTTCTGGTTCCACGCCGTCACCCCCGAGGTCTATGCGCTGAACACGTTTCTGTACGTGCTGGTGATGTATGCAGGGTACCGCTTTGCGGTCGGGTCTCAGTTCAGGGATTTGGCTCTTGCCTTCTTCCTCGCCGGTCTCGGGATCTCGAACCACCTGCTAATGCTGCTGGCGTTGCCGGCCCTTGCCCTTGTGGCGGCTCGCTTCAGAGGCGTTCGGAGGTGGTATCACGTATTGGCCTTGTTCGCAGCGCTCGCGGCGGGCTCATCTGTGTATCTGATCCAGGCCGCCAGAATGGTGCGGGTGTTTGCGTTGGCCACTCTGGCAACAGCAGCCGTTGGGTTTCCGTTCGCTAGCGAGATTCTCAAGTTCTCGCTGCCCACGCTACTGAGGAGCGTTGGCGTCTATCTTGGCTTCCTCGCGCTGCAGTTCGGCCCTGTGGGTATCTGCTTGGGCGTCTACGGCTGGAAAAGCATGGCCGGCAAGCGGCAGGCACTGTGGCTGTGCCTGGCTTTCTTCACTGTATATACAGCGTTCGGGCTTGTGTACACTGTGCCTGATCAGTTCGCTTTCTTCCTGCCGTCGTTTCTGGTCTTTGCCATTCTTATCGCCTTTGGGCTGAAGCGGATCCTATGTCGCTGCCAATCTAGGAGATGGATCATCTTCTTGGCGTTCGGCGCACTTTTGCCAGCCACCGCTGTGACGGCCTATCACTTCCTGCCTGCATTGGCGCGTGAGGTGGGTCTTGACGAGACCAGACTCGGAATCCCTCAGCTTGGCGATGTACGCGACGGCCTGCGATTCTACCTTGACCCAAACAAGAGAGGCGATTTCAGCGCCAGCCGGTACGGGCAGCAGACCCTATCCAGTCTGCCACCCGATGCGCTCGTGATTGCTGAATACTATGCCGATCCAGACACTTTTATCGTCTTACGCTATTTCCAGGGAGTGGAGGGCTTGAGGCCTGACGTGACGATCATTGGCTGGCCGTTTGATGATTACCATTCCTTTCAGTCGGAGAAGGTGCACCGTCTTATCCAGGAAAACATCGCAGCGCGCCCGATCTACTTGGCGTCGCTGAATGAGCGCTTCTATGGCATCTCGCAGCTACAACAACGATATGTCCTGCGACTTGAGCACGGGCTGTTTCGAGTCCTTGCCAGAAGCGGGCAGGGAACAGACACTGGCAGTCCATGAATCTGGTGTACTCCCGTCAGATCGGGCGGCGCGCTGCAAATCGACCCCGTTAGCTGGTCAGTCCAGCCAGGAGCAGGCCCAAGGACGTGGCGGATAGTGGGATCAAGTAGAAGAGGAGCGAGGCTGTGAACGCAGCAAGACTCAAGACTTTGCTGGGCTATCCCATCAAGCGATATGGGACTTGCATGTTTGCGGTGACGAGTCGCTGCAATGGTCGATGCAAGTTCTGTTCCATCCCTTCGGAGCCGCACAATCGCATAATATCCCCTGACCAACTCCATCACGCTCTTCGTCAGCTTCACGCCTTGGGGGTACGATACATACAGTTCACTGGTGGCGAGCCACTCCTCTACCCTCATCTTGTGGAGGCTATCCGACGTGCTGGAGAACTTGGCATGCTAGTTACAGTCGTAACGAATGGCAGCCTGTTGGATGAAAAAAGCGTCAGCACCTTGGCGGGGAGTGGCGTCCAAAGTGTATCAATCTCGGTCGACCATTACGATGGCACTGTCCTGGCACAGAACCGGGGGATTGCAGACTTGGCCCAGAAGATCCACGATGGTGTACAACTCCTGCGGGGGCACGGCCTGCCGGTGCAAGCATCCACCACGATCAGCAAGCTGCTTGATCTGAGATCTGGAGACTACCTGAAACTCGTAGAGCACAACCAGCAGCTCGGCTTCGATGGAACCTATTTCTGTTATCCGATGACAGACATGCGATCCAACTATGCTCTAGGCGGCGAAATAGTCCAGTTTGATAGGGGTGAACTGGCTGAGATCATCGCCCACATCAGGGCCTTGAAGAGACAGAAGTACCCGATTGACAACTCATGTGAGACGTTGAATGATGTACTCGCTTTCCTGGCGAACAGGCCATCGCGATTCCCTTGTGTTGCGGGTTACAAGGTATTCTATCTGGACTGGGATCTGAGGCTTTACGATTGTATGACCAAGGGCACTCACATTGCTCCCATCCTCGAACTTGATCCAGGGGCGCTCCGGCTGCCCAGGGTGGAGTGTGAGGAATGCATTCTCTCGTGCGACAGAGAACCCAGCATCTACCAGCATGGCGCAAGGTCGATAACTCCATTCTTGAGGTTACTGGGTGACACGCTCACAAGAGGTGTGTCCTTCTAGAAACCTGGCCGAAAAGTCGGCGGTCTCTGTGTATGCATGATACACTTCTCCGGACAACTGATCGGGAGTGACTGATGCCTGGCAAACGTTCTCCGCAACCTGGTTTGTTCGAAGCGGACCATCTGTGCTCCGTTCTTGTGGGCGAAGACACCTTATACGGTTATCTGGCGCGCCACCGTGGCGAGATCTTCCGTGACGAGGATTGGGCGGAGTTCTACAGCCCCGACCAAGGGCGCCCCAGTGTGCCCCCGAGCTTGCTGGCCTGTGCGTTGCTGTTGCAGACCCATGACCGGGTATCGGATGAAGAGGCGAAAGACCGGGTGGACTATGATCTGCGCTGGAAGGTGGCTCTCGAAGTTGCGCTTGATGAACGTCCCTTCGCCAAGAGCACCTTGCAGCTGTTCCGAGCGCAGCTGGTCTTGAGGGAGAAGATGCGCATGGTGTTTCAGCGGAGCCTGGAGTGCGCGCGCCGGTTGGGTTACCTCAAGAAGCGCAAGCTGAGGGTGGTTCTGGACACGACCTACATTCTGGGCCGCGGGGCAGTGAAGGACACGTACAAGTTGCTGGCGGATGCCATCCCGGAACTGGGCGAAGTAGAAGGCTTGGAGCTGAGGGCCTGGGCTGCGCGGCACGGCCACGAACGGTATGTGGCTTCCAGCATCAAAGGCGAGGCGGAGGTGCATTGGGATGACCAAGGGTCGCGCCGCGAGTTCCTGCAGGGGGGTCGTGGCGGATGCAGATCGGCTACTGCGGTTGGCTCAGGAGGCCATGGCGTCGCTGGTGGAAGCGGATGAGCAGCGCGAGGGCATCTAGCGAGCAGGAGCCTTGTTGGAGCAGTTGGTGGGTCAGGACGTAGAGCGCTCCACCAGCGGGGTGAACCTCAAACAAGGCGTAGCTCGTGACCGGATTGTCTCGGTACATGATCCGGAGATGCGGCATGGGCGCAAGAGCAGTGCGAAACGCTTTGACGGGCACAAGGGCGCCATCGCGGTGGCCGCGGAGAGCCAGTTGATTACGGCCGTAGAGGTACTGGCTGGCAATGAGACAGATAACACGAAAGCGCTGGAACCTGGGGCTGCCAGTGAGGAGAACAAGGGCATCGAGGTGGAGTAGACCATTGGTTGACCGTGCCTACGGCGACCGCCAGGTGCCGCATCGTCGGAGACGATGCACTCCAGGTGCAGCTGGCTCAGAGTTGCTCGGATCGCACTGCGCCGCGACGAAGAGAGCTTGCTGATCGACACCCTCTTCACTCGTCCGCCCCCTGCGGGCGGTTTCGCACGTACTCCTCGGCCCAGACCTGGCGCATCGTCTGTTCCAGGTCGCGATCGTAGGCCAACAGCCGCTCGTAGTAGGCGGGGTCATCCAGCACGGCTTGCGCGGCCTGATTCTCGGGCTCCGGGGCGTGGTCCGCGATCCACTGCCGGAAGCGCTCGTGGTGATCACGGATGGGACAGGGCCGCAGCCAATTAGCGTCCACCGAGAGCGTCTCGGAGCCGAAACCGTACTCCTGCTGCCAGGAGCGAATGGCCTGCAAGAAGCTCGCCCGGTACACCTCGTCCAGTGTCCCGCCCCGGGCGAAGACCTGGTTCAGGTCGGCCACGGCGTAGGGCACGAAGACGCAGGGCATCACCCTACCGTTCCAGTCGACGTAGAGGTAGCCCCGGTCTCGGCCGGCCGCCAAGCAGCCGTCTACCAGCGTGCCCGAGTTCCAGAACTCGAAGAGGACGATGCGGCGAGTGGCGATCAGGTCCCACTGCCGCCTCCAGAGTGCCAGCCGCTGCTGTGGCGTGGGCATGCTCTCGCCCCCCATGTCCTGCCAGCGTCCGATGGGCATGTACTGGAACAGGAAGCCGTACGCGGCACCCAACTGACCGAAGAAGAGATCGATGAACTTGTCAGACAGCACCTCATCTTGGTTGTCACTGGTCACCGTGACCGAGATGCCGAAAGGCACCCCCTCGTCTCGCAGCAAGGATATGGCCTCCAGGGCGCGGTCGAAGGCGCCGGCCCCTCGACGAGCATCGGTCTGTTCGCGCAACCCCTCCACCGAGATGGCTGGGGTCAGGTTGCGCAGCAGGCCCATGCGTCGCGCCACATGGTGGTCGATCTGCGTCCCGTTGGTGAACATGAGGAAGAGACAGTCCGGTTGTTGCTCCACCGCGTCCAGGATATCTTTGCCCTGGGAGCGGTAGAGCAGCGGTTCGCCTCCCGAGATGACGAACAGGCGCGCATCCCACAGCTTGCGGGCCTGGGATATCGTTTCGTGCAGCACAGGCCAGTCCAGGTGGGCTGCCCGATGGCCCCCACTGTCGGGTCCCGAGTCGGCATAGCAGCCCTGGCAGTGCAGGTTGCAGGCCTGGGTTGGGCTAAGCGCCAGGGCATAGGGTGGTTCACGGCCGTGTTCCCGCCGGAACCGCTCCATGGCAGGCGAGCTTAGGCCCCAGGGGACGTAGCCGCTCAGCATCCGGCCCCACAGCCGGAACATGGTGCTGGTGAAGTGCGGCGACAGGAAGCCCTTCTGCACCAGCCGGTCCACCGTGTGCAGGGCAGCCAGGGCCATCAGCTTCCGCTCCGCGCCCAGGTCTTCCAGACGGGGCTCCGTGGACAGGTCAGCCTGCAGCCGCCGATCCGCCAGGCGCACCAATCCTCGCCGCAGCGGGCCGACGTGGAACAACCGCCCAGCCAGGGAGAGCACGAGGCTACCAGGACGGCTGGATAGGATACGGGGAATGGAGGCTGTCAGTTCCGTGGGTCTGCTCATCTGCGGATGCGTTCTAACCTCGTCGCCCATCAGGCCGACACGAAGAGGGCCCGTCCAGGTGCACTTCATGCAGATTATAACCGACCAGTGACGGGCTCACAAGTTCGGCGTCGCATCAGTCTACGGGCTGCGCCGTCTCATGACAGACTGCTGCGCACTTGCAGGCTCCCCATCCGTCCGTCAGCCACGGGCTTCTCGCCAAGGTGTGGCAACGACCTGTCCTGGCCGAAAATGCACATCCGTTCGACGTGGATCTAGACCGGGATCTGGCTGGCAGCAGGGCAAGACAGGCTTGGGGAGAAGCGCCGGTACCTGAAGGGGGGCGGGGGCGATTTCGTTGAGTGGACAATGACCGCACAAGTAAGAGGGAGATGCTCAGCGAAGCATCCCCCTTGCGGCTAACTCAGGTACCCCCGGCGCGACTCGAACGCGCGCACACGGCTTCGGAGGCCGCTGCTCTATCCGCCTGAGCTACGGGGGCACGTCTGCCAGCATTCTAGCATACAGCCGGTATCGGGGCAACCCTGCCCCAGCCACGTGAAGTGGTCCTCGGATGGCAGATGCGTCGCCTCACTCAGGACACTTCCCGCGTCACTGCTGCCTCCGTCACATCGATCGCATACAGGTACACGTCCACCCGCGCCAGACTGCGCTTCGCCAGGGGAGTGCCATGGCTCTCGAACCACTCCTGGACCAGCCCTGACGAGTCCCACAACTCGGTCTCCGTGACGATGAACCATACCTCCTCATGCCCTTCCGTGGCCTCCTCCATCTCCTCCGCCACGACACCCGGTCCCATCCCCCCATTGGTGTATGGCGCATCCACCCAGACGTATTCACCCTCGTAGTAGTAGTCGAATACGGGTCTGCCGTGGGGGATGAGGAAGACCATCAAGTCCCCGCGACCGTCCTCTTGCACGTACCCCGCTGCGGAGCGGAAGTCAGACTTGATCTTAGTGTGTCCCTGGAGAGCGACAACGTACACGTTCGATAGCAGCACCAATCCCAGGCAGACGACAGCCAGGGTCCTCGATCGCTCTCCCACCGCCACCACACCACCTGCCATCAGGAGCAGAAAGGCCGGAACCACGGTGATGAGATAGCGGTCGGTGAAGATGGGCATGCCCAGCGAGATAAGGAACAGGGAGACCACGGGCACGAAGAGATAGAGGCCAAGGATGATGCTGTCCAGGTGGCTATGCAGCATACCCTTCACAGATCGGCGCGGGTCCCATTGGCGATCGCGGGTATGGAGGAGGAGACCGGCCAGCAGAAGGAAGAGAAAGAGCGTTATGGCCAGCAGATTCTGGTGCGGAGCTGAATGGAGGCTGAAGGAGAAGAGCAGGATAGTGAGCATGTCTTGCAGGGCGTAGAACTGGTGCCCGGTGGTGAACGGCCCCACCAGCGTCCCGATCTCCCACCTGGCGAGGGGCAGATAGGGCAAGGCCAGGATCACGAAGGTCACGAGCCACGACTTCCAGGCACAACGGTACCGCGGCCAGGTGACGAGGAAGAGCAG
>Ga0307379_10001523_pt1 | contig 36539 bp, 40 predicted proteins | sample UN2MG_FD_202237 | JGI IMG/M metagenome (GOLD analysis project Ga0307379, IMG submission 202237) | Soil microbial communities from Risofladan, Vaasa, Finland - UN-2 | ecosystem: Environmental > Terrestrial > Soil > Coastal area > Acid sulfate soil | place: Finland: Risofladan, Vaasa | collected...
CATTCTTTAGGACAGTTGCCATATCCAGCAGGCCGCTCATCATCACAGACGTTGTTTCCAAATCAACTTTCCCTCTATAATCAATTGGTACACCATCATTAATATAAGGCCCTTCCAGATCAAATTCTGAATTGTACTGTAGAGATAGTTCCATAGTGATGTAGTTATTAACTTTGTATCCGATGCCAACCTGATAGGAAACAGAATTTCCAAAATCAAATTTTACTTTGTCAGGCGGATCAATATAATCGCCAATAGTCCCATCTTCATCTTGCCCATAGACCAAACCAACACCTGCCTTTAGATAGAAGCCTTTCCCATGATCTTGTGCCATAGCCAAACCGGGTTGGCTCAAACAAAGAACCAATGCAATAAGTACTACTTTTTTCATATTTTTCTCCTTTTATTTGAACATTAATCTTTGCTGTTGATTAAAAAATATTATCAGAAAAAAATTAAGCGAGCAGATATAAAATGATATTTTTTGATGAAATAGTTTTGCAAGAATAGTACGGCCTCGATCTTTACCTTTCCTCCCAAAGGGTAATTGCAAATCAAAGATACAGAACCAGGAAGATAGGTTTTTAGATTACGCCTTAATATTTATTTGTCAAGTAAAAATAGCAGTAATTACTTTTGATGCTTTTCTCTCAACTTTTTATCTCAATCGCAAAATTAAGTTCGTTAAAACTGTCCTTTTAGGAGGATATTGCACCTGCTATCGGAAACGACCCTCGGCTTCATCCAGTTTTCTTTCCTTCTCTTCTTCTAACCTTTTCATTCTCTCTTTTTTAAGCCGTTCCCTTTCCTTCTTCTGTATTTCTAATGCTCTTTCTTGAGATTGCGTAGGATCAAATTGTTTCATTTGTTGTGTATCAGATTTAAATCCTTTTTCTCCTTCGCCAAAAGAAATGCTTGCTGATGCAAATAAGAAAATCAGCGCTGCTAAAAATACCAACCTTTTCATTTCCTTCTCCTTGTATTTGAGATTTTTAAAACAAAAATAAAGACTTTTGCTGATATAGGCAGGAATCCAAACCAAAACTCATCTTGATTATCAATGGAAATAGAATCACAGCGTAAATCTGAATCAGTTAATTTATATCACAAAAAGAAAATTCTGCAATAATTTTATGCGTTTTTATTATTTGATTTCAAACTTTTGTTTTATAATAATTTAAGGAGAAATTTGAAAAAATATTAGCGGGAAAACAAACTAAAAACTCATCTAGATTATCAACGGAATTTGGAAGATATTTTATCATGGATTTATAAATAAGAAATTGTTTAATTAGGTTCTAATTTTTTAGAAAATCGACAAATTCATTTAATGGAATAGGATATCAATGACCATTCTAAATGGCCCTCTCCTCTTGCTGATATTTTTTGTTTCACAAACCACTTAACTTCAGGCGAATACCAGGTTTCAGAGATAAGCTGTGATCTGTTATATTCTTCTATTTTAAAAGCCTTAAAAGTTCCTGCCATCGTATGCAGTGGGGATACCATATGTAAGAATGGATTTACCTAAAAGAGCTGTCTCAGCCTCGTCCTGCCAAAGATAGTGATTTCCTAAATTCATTAGAAATAAAAAAGATGCGCAGCATAAAACAATAAAAAGAAATATATATTCCCATCTCTTATTAATATTGCGATTTCTCATAAGATGGAGACAAAAAAATCAATGGATTTGTTTTTTATTATTAGTCCCTTAAAACAATATTTTTTATCTTCTATGTTTTGAAGTTTCAAAATTTAAGCACTTTTAAAACCCCATAAAAATTCTTCTTCCACTCATAAGGGTTTAAAGTAAAAAACCTTTTTAATATGTAACTTGGTCTAAGATAAAAAGACCTATGGGCTTTTTTAAGAATCTGCTGGAGCTCATTAATATTCATTCTGGTAGCATTCATAACACATTCGTCAGTTCTTATATTTAGAGGATCAAAATTTTTTAGTAACCAACCGTTTTTTTGAGCCAAATTGTAAATTTCTGTACCAGGAAAAGGTTTGGTGAACTCAAAACTTCCATAGTCAGCTTTTATTTCTATTGCTAACTTTATCGTCTTCTCAATCGTTTTTTGATCTTCATCAGGATTTCCAAACATAAAATGAGCAACTGTTTTCAGTCCAGCTTCTCTACTCATTCTAAATGTTTCTATAACCTGCTTAACAGTAATCTGTTTCTTTAAAATATCTAGGATCTTCTGATCTCCAGACTCAACACCATATGAAATGAGCCTGCATCCAGCCTCTTTCATCCTTTTCAATAATGGTAATGTAACTCCACCAATTCTACCATTGCAAGACCATTTGACATTTATTTTCTCTTTTTTGATAAGATCACAAAGATTTTCTACTCTTTCCTGATTCAGTGTGAATTCACTATCTTTAAAAATTATTTCTTTAACTTTGAAATTTCTGATTAAATATTTTATCTCGCTTACAGTTCTTTCTGGAGAATTAAACCTATATCTTCTACCGAAAACTACATGTGCATCACAGAATATACATTTATAAGGACATCCCCTACTAGTAATCATAGATATAAATGGCTTTTTTGATATTTGTGAATGAAAGTAACTATTAATAGGCAAAAGGTCATATGCAGGAAAAGAAAGTCTATCTAGGTTTTCGTTTAGAGGTCTTGGATCATTAACAATGACTTTTCCTTTGTTTTTATAAGCAACGCCTAAAACATCTATAATTTCTTTTGATTTTTCGATAGACTGAACTAATTCTACAACGGTCTCTTCGCCCTCTCCATACACTACATAGTCAACACAATTTTCATTAGCAACTTCTTTCGGAAAAAGAGTAGGATGAACACCTCCAAAGATGATTCGAATATCTCTGTTTATATTTTTTAAAATGCGAGCAATCTTTAGAGAAGCTTTCATGACAGAAGAAGAGACACTGATCCCTACTATATCGGGCATGTATTCTTCTGATGTTTTTCTTACATCCTCTATTTGATTTATTGAAAGATCAGCATCAAGTATCCTTACATCATAATTAGCTCTTCTTAAATTTCCTGCTATATAAGCAAGTCCTAAAGGAGGTAGCTTTAAGTCTTCATAAAAAATATCTTCAAATTTTGGATGAATTAAAAGTACTTTTATTTTGTGCATGTTCGTATGTACCAATTTAAACTTTTTTGTTAATCATATCTGAATTAGTTATAAGATATGACTCTTCCAAGATATAAAAATGGCTTTTTTTGTTCATTTGAACGACATATACTCTTCAATAATTTCTTTGCCAAATTTTATCATATCGTGAATCCATGCGTAGGTAAATCTACCGTTTCTACCTGTAATTTTTAAATTACTAAAACTTTTAAGAAATGTATTAATTTTCTTTACCTTATCTTTATATCCTATTTCCAATATTGGATAAGCAAAATTCATTTTAACAACTGAGGCATCTATGATTTCTTCCTCTTTTATAAAGCCAATCTTAATAAATTGTGAGCGAATTAGCTGAATAATTTTTTCTTCTTTAAGACTCCAAAACTTATCTCCTTGCCGACAAGGAATTTCTACAATGAGTGAAGTTTTTCCTCGAGGAGACATTTTCACACTTCTGTTTTTTGGTTCATAAACTCTGGTAAAGGGTAAATTAGAATCAGGGAAGTAGACAGTAGAAGCATTAGTAACTGATTCCCTATTAAGAAAAAGAGCTACTAATATAAGATTACGATAGCTAAGATAGTTAGCTGACTGTAATACTTCATTCGGTGGTTTTGGCTCCATCATATGCAAAAAAAGATTTATTGGCAGAGCGCTTACCAGTTCATATGTTTCTATTCTCTTCTCACTATTAATCTCTACTGCCTGGATTCTTTCACGATTATGAAAAATTTTAGTAACTCTTGAATTTAACAAAATATTTTCTTCCCCACAAAATTTTCCAAGTTTTTCCGCTATAGCACCTATACCGGTCTTAGGATAATAGAATGAACCCTCCATGTGTTCAGAGTTGGCTTTTTGTCCAAAGATTACTTCTGTAAAAAGAGTCTTCAGGTTTAGCCCCTTCATTCTTTCACCAGCTATGTCTGGAGAAAGTTTGTTACAAGATATTCCCCACAATTTCTCGGAGTAATTAAACAAAAAATGATTACCTATGGTTTTCCCATAAGTATGTAATACAAAGTTTTCAAAATTCTTGTCTAATTCTCTTGTCGTAAATCTTGAGTTCATCAGCTCCACCAAAACTTTTGTAGAAGTATATAACCCTAAATTTTTTATTAAATTCAATATGGAAAAAGGAAAGTATAAAAACTTACCATTATGATAGATCTGGCCAGGAACATTTAACTTCATAAAATCTTCACCTAAAAGATTTTTTATTTCTTTTGTTACTTCAGGATATTTATTATGAAAACGATGAGCTCCTGAATCAAACAGAAAGTCTCCGTGTTTTAGAGTGATAGAATTACCTCCTATATGATTACTTGCTTCATAAATTTTAAATGGCATTCCGTTCTTTTTAGCATAAAACCCCACTGCAAGACCAGAATGGCCCCCACCCAAGATCATAATATGAAATGCTTTTTTTATTTTACAGATGTCTCTATTTTTACCAAGCATATAATTATTAAATATATTTTAATATTATTACTAACATTATTTTTTGTGTTATTTGATTATTATACTATCGAATTGAAGTTTTTATATTTTGAGTTTTTAATAATTATTTATTTTTTGATAAAAAAATTTACCAGATATAGTCTAAATTAAGATGCAACTTTTTCATATTTTATATACTTAGCTTTTTTAAAGATAGCGGTATTGTAAGAATTCTAACTTTAAATAAACTAAATTAACAGTAGAAGCGGAATCAGAACGTTAAATAAATATTCTATTTTAATGAAAAAGTAGGGTTCAGTCAATATGTTTTTGCGGTTTAGTTTTTTGAGAGGGGTGTGGGGGGAGAGAAACAGATATGGTATTTAAAAAAGATAACTTAGCCTTTTGGAGATGAGAAAAATAAAAAGGGTTTGTTACAGGGATTTTAAGGAGTAAAAAAGAGCTGTTATAGGGGTTGAAAGAACCTAACTTTAAAAAGACATATAAAACCATTAGGGATTAGTAGAAATTACGGAAAGTTACGATATTTATTTTAATAAAGATTGAATGGTCAATAAAAAGAGGGCTAAAAGGTTACGATTTAGGGGTATAAAAAAGGGACTATTGGAATAAGATATTTTTATCACAAATTTATCACAATCGCTCAGAATCCGAAGACACTAATACAGCATTAAGATCTGAAAGTCATTGATATTAAATGGTGCCGGAGGCCAGACTCGAACCGGCACATTCCTCTGGCCACGGGATTTTGAGAGCAAAATTTGTAATTTTTATAAGGGCCTGATTTCAGGCTGGTTTCCCTTTTTCAATTAAAAATCAAACACTTAAATCCATTCCAATAATTTTATCCTTTTCAGTATTTTCGATACTTTTTGATATTTTTTAGCACAAATTCAACACAATACTATAAAAAACTATTGACATTTTTTTTATTTATGTTATAAAAATCATGGGTTTGATTCCTTTATGGAATCATTTCATAAAAGCAGGGTGGTAGCCAGTTCACACTGCTTTTTTATTATTTTTAATCTTTCTTTAAAATTTGTATAAATCTTAATTGAAAATTAAATTGTGATAATCTATAACTATTTCTATATCAATTACTTACATATTTTATGATTATAGCATACCTACCCTCAGAAACTTGTCAAGTTAATTTATATTATTGCTTTCGAAGATTATCTTAAAGTGAGAACATTATGAAAATGCTACTTACATCTGTTTTTGGCCCATTTGGTGTTAATGATCAATATGGTGAAAAAGAAAATAAAATGGAGTTATTCCATAATCAGGTAACGCGAGAACAAGGCATCTTTTCGTATAGATTTAACCATGCCAGTCACGGCTTGTATTTTCTCGCAGAAAATATAGACGTTCCAACTGCGGTGTTGGATTTTCCAACGCTAAGACGCTTTAAAAAGGAATTGGAAAAAGGGTATGATTATATAGGCATAAGCTTTATTATACCGACTTTTGAAAAAGCCAAAAAGATGGCGGAACTTGTTCGACAAATTTCACCCGATTCAAAAATTGTATTAGGCGGTCATGGCGTTAATATACCAAATATTGAAAATATGATCGAGCATGATTTTATCTGTCACGGGGATGGCATTAGCTTTTTGAGGGATCTTTTTAACGAAGATCAGAATAAACCCATAAAACACCCCCAATCATATAGCTCATTCAATCGTGAAGTTATGGGAGTACCCTGGGCATCAAATAGTGGTATTTTAATAACCGGGGTTGGATGTCCAAATAAATGCCGTTTTTGCGCTACGTCTCATTTTTTTGGCGGTTACATTTCATATTTAAAAACAGGGAAAGAAATTTTTGATGTTTGTTGCGAATATGAAGACAAAATTGGCATAACTAATTTTGGAGTTCTGGATGAAAACTTTCTAAAAGCCAAGGATCGTGCACTTGAACTATTAGAGATAATGGAGCGGGAAGAACGCTATTTTACATTTGCTATTTTCAGTTCAGCAGAAACTTTAATTGATATCGGAGATCCCGATATACTTGTGCGGCTAGGGGTTGATTTTATTTGGATTGGGGTTGAATCCAAAAAGGAAATATATGAAAAAAACAAAGGAGTAGAGTTTCATCACCTTTTCAAAGAACTTAAGAGAAGAGGCATTTCAATTATGACTTCTTCCATCCTTTTCCTGGAAGACCATGATAAGGAAACGATTTGGGATGATATAAAATTTGCAACGTCCTTAAATGCAGACTATCTTCAGTTTATGCAGCTGGGGCCAGTCCCGGGGACGGCACTTTATGAAAATTATAAAGAGGAAGGGAAAATCCTTGCTGATATTCCGTTTCTTGCTCAACATGGGCAAAAAAATATTTGGTTTCATCATGAACACTTCACTCCGGATGAATCAAATGAATTTCTGAAGAAGGCTTTTATTTATGACTACCAAAAGAACGGTCCATCTTTACTTCGGGCAATACAGACATCACTCCAGGGGTATGAATATTGCGTTAATCATCCAGATCCAAAAATAAAACAACGGGCTGGTAAATTTAAATCAATGCTGGAAGTGATGCGATATTTTCGTTTTAGTTCGAGAATATTTTGTCAAAATGATGCTGCAAAAAATATGCTTACTGAGATTAGAAAAAATTACGACAGACTTCTAGGCAAAAGTACCCTTAAGACATTTGTTTTATCGCTGATATTTCTTCTGTTTTCTATTAAAGAGTATTTGAAAATTACTTTTCATACAGATGTAAGACAACCAAAAACATTATATAAGAAAATAAATAAAGGCGTATTGCAATCTGCAGAACCGCTGCACCTGACCGCAATAACGTTCCGCGCCATGGCGGCAGGTGAGCTTGCTACAGGTTGCAGAAAGATAAAGTAGGAACATCATGGATATTCAGACACTAACAAAATTCTTTATGTGGTGTACAATCATAAATGGAGCCCTGTTGGTCCTCTGGACCACAATGTGTATATTAGCCCCGGATTTGGTGTACCGTACGCAAAGCAAATGGTTTCCCATTCCCCGAGAAACCTTCAACGTGGTCATTTAGTCGTTCCTCGGGTTGTTCAAAATCGTCTTTCTGGTTGACCTTGCCCCTGAAAACTGGTCCAGTCGTAATTAGAGGATTTATGCTATAATAGGGCTCAAAAGAGGGGGTGTTTTCATGAAGAAGAGGTACGCCGGGAAAAGAAAAAAATATCCTCATCTTTTTGAGGAACCCAAAGATTAATTTTGATGATCTAAAAATGGTTTCTATATTACTTACCTGACAAATCCCTTTAAATCCAAAAACTTTTTTCTAATGGTTATAGTTTTGGTTATAATCAGGAAAAAGGAAGGTTTTTGACATCACATCAAAAGTTGTAAGTTATTGAAAAGAGTTGGTGCCGGAGGCCGGACTCGAACCGGCATGGCCCGAAGGCCACGGGATTTTGAGACCCGCGCGTCTACCAATTTCGCCACTCCGGCCAAAAAGCGTGATTTTAAAATACTAAAGAAAGAGAGGCAAGTCAAGTTAAAATCTTTTTGACAACCCATGGTATATATGTTATTAATTATTTTATAATTAAATACTTAAATCCTTTTTAGGAGGGTATATGGAAGAAGAAAAAAAGAAAGAAGAGAAGAAGAAAGAAGAGAAGAAGGGGAAATGGGATTCAATCGTAGGCTCAACCAAAAAATATGTAACTCTGGCAAAGGAAGAGTTGATTCGGTCTTCCAAGATCGGAAAGATAAGACTGGATATGACAAGGATAAAAAAACAGAGGGCAAAAAAGTTTCAGGAATTAGGGGAGCGCTGCTATCAGCTGATATTAGAGGGAAAGATAGATGTCGAAGGCTCAGATTCCCTTAAGACGGAGTTAGATGAGCTTGATGCCCAGATTCAGGGGAAGGAAGCGGAGATAAAAGAGATTCAGGAGCTGAGCAAAAAGGAATCAGAGAAAGGGAAATAGAAAAGGGGGGCTGTGGCGCAGTTGGGAGCGCGCATGACTGGCAGTCATGAGGTCACGGGTTCGATCCCCGTCAGCTCCACCAGATAATTCAAGGGGTTAGCTAAATCGGTTAATCCCTTTTTTGTTGGATTTTGTTGGAGTGTATATTTTTTATATTGTTGATTCTGTTTTGATGATTCGATTAATGAAGAGATTGTTCTTTTTATGTGATAAGGGGGTTATTGATAAATTCCTCTTACCATCTTTTTCACCTCCTTTCTTTCTAAATGTTTAAGTGCCAAGTAAAGGAATAAGGGGATTTCTAAATATTCTTGATAAAGTCCATTATATTATAAACTGGCTTCACCTTATATAAAGCCTCAACATATTAACTCATAAACCATCCTAAAAAGTAATGGCATCCTCGCCCCTTTCACCTGTTCTTATTCTTACTGCATCATCTATCGAAGATATAAATATCTTGCCAGCTCCAGTGTAGCCTGTTTGAGCATAATCTACAATCGCTTTCACAACCTCCTCGGCTGAACTATCAGAAACAACAGTCTCTAACTTTATCTTGGGTAAAAAACCTGAGACATACTGTGCCCCTATCTCTATTTCTGGATGACCCTTTTGATACCCAAAGCCCTTTACCTCGCTCACGGTCACTCCCCCTATACCTATCTCAATCAGTCTATCCTTTACATCTTCCAATTTTGAGTTATTGATGATTGCTTCTATCTTTTTCATTTTTTCACCCCCCTTCCTTTTCTAATTTTTAAAAGAAAGCATTTGATTTTGTTTCTTTTTCTAAATCGAAAAAGAGAAATTTCCCATCTTTGTATTGGGCAATTTTTCTGTAGTCTGTCTCTTCTTTTATGATAAATACTGCAAGGATGTCTCTCTTAAGTTCTATCTCTTGTATATGTTCTTTTATGGCTTCTGTCACCTCTTCTGTTAAATCGAGAAAGGTCTTTTCTATAATTTTCTTTTTCAACTTTAAGTAAGATTTCTTTTTGATGATAAAAGTGATTCCAACAAGGGAATGAGGATACTCTATAGTGCATAGATCGATAAATTTTACCAGTTTATATTCGTCCGACTGTATTCCTTCCTTTTTGAATTCTATTTCTGTAATAAGTAAAATCCAATTGAGTTTTGGTATTATGGATGGGTCTAAATATTTTATTAAATCAGATTCTTTCTGTTCTGTGGCTGATAAATGTGTTGTATATAAAGAAAATATAACAAGCAGGAACAGTGTGATTTTTTTCATTTATTCACCATTGAATCCCTTCTGAGCTTAAAGTATCCTGTGCTGGCTTAAAGCCCATTCTTGCAGCTTTTTTATAGTCTTCAATAGCCTTTTTAATATTGCCAAGCTGATGATATGCAGTTCCTCTGTTATAATAAGCTGTTGCTAAGTCAGGTTCCAGTATGATCAATTTATTATAATCCTTAATCGCCTTTTCATATTTACCGATATGATGATACGCTGCACCTCGATTATTGTAAGCCATTGCTAAGTTAGGATTGAGTTCTATGGCATTATCATAATCTTTGATAGCCTGCTCCAGATTGCCGATCCTTCTGTGTGCAAGACCCCTATTATTATAAGCAGTTGCTAGTTGAGGGTCGATTTCTAAGGCTTTATTAAATTCTTTGAGAGCTTCTTGATAATTCCCAAGATTCAAATAAGCAGCTCCTCGATTGGTATATGCCATTGCGAATTTTGTGTCTAATTCTATAGCCTTTTCAGCATCTATTAAGGCCAGCTGATAATTTTCAAGGCTCAGATAAGAAGCCGCTCTATTGTTATAGGCTAATGCAAGTTTCGGGTTAAGCTTTATGGCTTTATCAAAATTCTTGATGGCCTCTTGATAATTGCCGAGTTTTCTATAGGCAGCTCCGCGATTATTAAAGACTATTGATAATTCAGGATTCAACTCTATGGCTTTGTTATAGTCCTCTATAGCTTTTTGATAATTACCAATGCCTCTATAGGCTTCCCCTCTGTTGTTATAGGCCATTACGAATTTCGGGTCGAGTTCTATCGTTTTTGTATAAGCCTTTATTGCCTCATCAAAATTCCCAGATTTATGAAATGTAGTGCCTCTTTCAAACCAGTCTTTTGCACTTAATTCCTTTTCAGTCTTATTACCTTTAAGATGAGTATATTTTTTCTTAGAAGGGAGCGAATCTGCAAATGTCGCAGAAGGAATGAATGTTAAGGAGATTAAAACAACTGCTACTAATAACCTTTTCATTTTCTTAACCTCTTTTTCATTTCTAAACACTCAAGAGCCAAGTAAAGAAAAGAAGGTATTTCTCTGACGCCTCGCTCCCATCTGCTTATCGTCGTAACATCCACGCCTAAAGCTCCTGCCAATTCTGCTTGAGGGTAGTAATTCTTCTTTCTCCATCTTTTTAGTTGGTTTGGTGTCATAAGTATAATATTGGCCATTGGCCTATAATAGTCAAGTTTTTTTAAAATAATTTTTACTGCGCAATTTAGAACACATACATTGAAAACTTATTGATTATAAGTATATTATATTAAGTGTTATAGGGTTTGTTAATTTAAGTTAATCTAAAGGTAATAGAAACCCCCTTTTTATTTTTTCGTAAGCAAAGAGAAGATGAAGTCTTAAAAACTAATAAAATAAAAGTTGACAAATATAGTCAACTATGTTAATCAAAATTTCAACATCCATGAATGGTTTCCTCTTCCCCTCCCACTTCCTTCCCAAAAAGAGGAAACCATTTTTTTTAAGAAAAAAATAAAATGACTTTATATAAATGCAAATTTAAATTTGTTATCTGGTTCGCTGCTTACTAATATTATATTTATTGAAATTTACTTCTTATAAATTTAATTAAATGAAAATAATACAAAAAATGGAAAGACGACGAGTATTGAGAACAGTTGTAAAAAATATCTATATTGATATATATTCTCAAACGGAACCAGATCGGGTAGAAGTAATAGGAAAAATCTATGATATTTCTCCGTTAGGAGCAAAATTTATTTCTCACAGACCTTTTACTATTGGTTCGAAAATTCATTTAAATATTCTATCAATAAACCATATTCCACCAATCGACATTTCTGGTAGGGTAGTTCACTGTGAACAGAAAGATAATGTTGAGTTTTACACTGCTGTAGAATTTAAAGAAGATTATAAATAGCAATTTAGTTTCTGACCTCCTTTTTCTTTTTTCGTAAGCAGAGGTGGATTATTGAGTTTTATCAATGACGGTTATCTCCCCTCCCCCACTGTGCCCTAATTGTGCACCTGACAAGAGCAAACATTAGCTAACAAGGGAGAAGAAAAGAGTCTAAACTTTTTAGAACTGGCAGTCATGAGGTCACGGGTTCGATCCCCGTCAGCTCCACCAGATAATTCAAGGGGTTAGCCAAATCGGTTAATCCCTTTTTTGTTGGCTTTTGTTGGATTGTATATTTTTTATATCGCTGATTCTGTTTTGATGATTCGATTAATGAAGAGATTGTTCTTTTTATGTGATAAGGGGGTTATTGATATTTTCCATAGACGAAAAGGGTATGAAATTATAATCCTCAAGTTCTGTTGGTTTTGTTACTTTAGGTTCTGCATATATTCCAAATCTAAAAAAGGTTTCCTGAATCTCTTTTATCGTTTTATCTTTAAAACCTCTTCTTCTCATTATTTTTTCAGGTTTGACTCTTCACCCGATAATTTATACCGATAATCAAAAGGTTGCATTCTCAAATATCTTTTCTGGGCTTCAATCAATTCTGGTTTCCCCCCCTGTATTTCCATTCTCGCAACATAGATCGCATCGACCATCGCTATGCTTTTGTTTCTATAATCAATATAAAATTCATTCATTGCATTTACAAATTGTTCCGCAGAGATTCGCCATATTCCCAATTTTTCACTATTATGATTAAAGATCTTATCCTCTAACTCGTTATAATCATCAGCTGTTTTAAGGCTCGGCTTTATATCAGGTAGACTATAATTAATGATGGCTGAGTTTGCTCCAGCAATAAAACCATTCACCCAAAGAATTCTATGAGCACCTGAGAGGTTAAACCAGTCTCTGCAATTGAGTCCGCGGGGAGATGTATTTTCTCCCCATGCAACTTTGGTCATCAATATGAGAATAATTATCACAAATGTTAACTTTTTCATTTTTTCATCCTCTCATTTTATTTAAGTTCTTGTTCTATTCTGTTAAGCAAATTTTTTAATATCTTACTTGGTTTTCTCATTCCATTCTCAAGATAAATAACATACCTTTGAGACACTCCTATAAGTTCAGCAAAAGACTTTAATGTGAGATTGTGCCCTTTTCTTAATTTTTTTATCGCTTTTGGGTTCCAATCTTTCATACCCTTCTTATGCTGAACTTTGTTCACTTTGTCAATGATCTTTTGCAGTACAACTTGGAGCAAACCATATAATAACTTTTTGATTTTTCTAATTCTTGTGATATATTTTTTAAATAACGATTAAACTTAGAATGGGAGTTTACCAATGAAAGATATAACAAGAGAAATTACGCTTGAACTGGTAAGAGTAACAGAGGCCGCAGCTCTAAAGGCCAGTCGTTGGATGGGAAAGGGTGATCCAAAAGCAGCTGACAAGGCTGCAACAGATGCAATGAGAGGAATGCTGGATTTGATTGATATAAGAGGAACGGTTGTTATTGGAGAGGGGGAAAAAGACCAGGCTCCCATGCTCTATATTGGTGAAAAGGTTGGGGGAGGAGGTAAAGACTCCCCAGAGGTCGATATTGCTGTTGATCCTTTAGATGGTACAAATTTGACTGCCAAGGGAATGCCCTATGCGATATCTGTTTTCGCGGCCGGGAACCATGGAACCATGAAGTCGTTTCCAAGTTTCTATGCGGATAAGATTGCAGTTGGACCGAGGGCTAAGGGCTGTATTGATATTAATGACACAGTGGAGAATAACCTGAAGAGGGTTGCCAAAGCCTATGAGTGTAAGGTTGTTGATTTAACAGCCATCCTACTTGATAGACCTAGGCATAATGACATCATTTCTCAAATAAGAAAGCTGGGAGCGCGAATTAAACTGATAACAGATGGAGACGTGGCTGCTGCAATTGCCACTGCCATGGAAGATTCGCCGGTCAATATCTTATTTGGGATCGGCGGAGCCCCTGAAGGCGTGGTTGCTGCTGCTGGTTTGAAGTGTCTCGGCGGAGAAATGCAGGTTAAGATGTGTGCAAGGGATGATGAGGAAAAGAGAAAGTTATTAGAACAGGGGTGTGAAGAAAAGGACTTTGAGACAGTCTATACAACTGAAGATTTAGTAAAAGGAGATAGTATTATCTTTGCTGCGACGGGTGTTACAGGTGGAGATTTCCTCCCAGGGGTTCGCTATGAGGGAAATAGGGCGATTACCCATTCAGTGGTGATGCGGGCAAAAACAAGAACAGTCAGACATATCAAGGCTTATCACCATCTCGATATCAAGACCATCCCTTCAAGGGGAGCGAGAAAAGAGGTAGAAATATAGACTCCGATCATCCCATCTTCTATCATCTATTTAAAACTCTTTTATTCTTTCAACCATCTTCTCAATCTATTTTTATAAGCCTGTGATAATTCAGCGTCTTTGATATAGAGAAGATGAAGGAATGCAGAGTTCAAAAAATAGTTGACAATTCCATTCACTAGTGATAGTTTCTGATTGGGGAAAGTTCCTGTAACATATTTATAAATTGTCATTTATAGATTTTATCTTATAAACTTTTAGGTATTTTTTTAAATGGCAAATAATGACTTCAGGGATGTTGAACATAGAAAATTTACCAGGATTCAATATCCGCTAATGGTTAAATACAGGATAATAGGGGGTGGAGATAAAGGGAGGATTTCCAGAACCATTGAAGGCCAGACTAAAGACGTCTCGCTTGGAGGGATGTGTTTACAGACCAATATATTAGAGATAAACGGGCTTCATATATATATTGACACAAATAACATCTATCAGAATCTATTGGCACTTGAAATTGACCTTCCCTTTTGTGATAAAAAGATAAAGACAGTGGGAAAAGTTGCATGGTATAATCTTTCTACGAGAAGAAGAAAATATCAATATGATGTGGGGATTACATTTTTAGAGATGAGCAATAAGGATGAAAAGAATCTGAGTAGATTTTTGAATAAATCGTCAAATACGAAAAAAAAGATTTAATTTTTTAGAAATAATATGCTACAAGCCGTTATCTTCAATTTAAACTCACTTCAATTAAAGCTTCAGGGCAAACTTAAGGATATTGGAGAGGGTGCATCTTCCCTGGATATGAATAACAGCTTCTTTAACCAGATAAAACCCTATATCGGTCAAATACTCCTTGGGGCATGCGTAGGTTTCATTGCTGGTTATACCTTCAAGAAGGTGGCTCGCTCTCTGGCGATCTTGATTATAGCCTTAAGTGCCATCCTGTTTCTATTGATAAATTATACTGATATGATAAATATAGATTTTCTTACCATAAAGCGTATCGGAATCTCTGCAAAAGATATGGCCCTTCAACATAAGGGGACAATCATTCATAAGATAAAGGACTTTTCTTTTACAAATGTCCCTTTTGTCTCCGGCTTTCTTGTAGGCTTTTATGGAGGGCTTAAAATGGCCTCCAAAAAATAATTTGATAAGAAAAAATCCTCCTAATATTATTTTCTATGAGGGGGTTGTTATGTCTGAGTCTATTATCATCGTAGATAGGTTGAGAGGCTTTTCAGAAAGAGGGACCCTCTTTATTGCGGTGATGAGACAATGATATCAGCTGTTAATAGCAGAGGCGACACAGATAGTATTGCCGCTATCCTTGGAAGTATAAGGGGGGCATATCATGGATATAAAAAGTTACCTAAAAGATGGCTTGAAGATTTAGAAGATAAGGATAGAATCATTCCTGTTGCAGAAAAGCTGTATGATTTATCAAAAAAGGAGGGGGGAAGGTGACCGTAGAGACAAAAAACTTTCATATTCATACAAAAGGGGAAACAGACATCTTGGATATCACCCCTTATGTGTCTAAAGAGATTCAAGATTCTAAGATCAGGAGCGGTATCGGTACTGTTTTTGTTTCCGGTTCCACTGCAGGAATTACATCGATAGAATATGAATCAGGCGTTGTGCAGGATTTAAAAGATGCCATTGATAGGATGGCACCGAGAAATATTTCCTATAGGCATGATGCCCGCTGGGGTGATGGAAATGGCTTTGCCCATGTAAGGGCAGCCCTACTCGGCGCCTCTTTTACCGTGCCATTTAAAGATAAAAGGATGCTTCTGGGTACATGGCAGCAGATCGTCTTGCTCGATTTTGATAATCGGCCAAGATCTCGAGAAATTTTAGTACAGGTTATTGGGGAGTGAAGGGTTCTTTTAGGAATTCATTTATCTCTCTACAGGTTTCATCAATCCTATTCCTCAGTACCAAAGTCGCATCTTTATCAAACGGGGTCCTCTCAAGGTTCATGATGATTATCTTAACCCCTCTATCAACTGCAATATGTGGAAGGTCAGCTACAGGATAGACCAGCAGGGATGAGCCGATTATGATTAAGAGGTCGCACTCTTGTAGCCCCTTCTCAGCTTTATAAAAATCTTCGTAGGGGAGAGGATCACCAAAGAGAACAATATTAGGTTTTATAGGTTTTTTGCATCTCTCACACTTAGGAGGAATTCCATCATTTTCTATCTTGAGATTTATCTCTTCTAATGTATATTCCTTGTTACATTTTATACAATGGCCTTTCCTGAGATTACCATGGATTTCTATGACTTTTTTTGATCCTGCCTTTTGATGAAGGCCATCTATATTTTGTGTGATAACACAGGATAAACAATTTCTTTGTTCAAGCCTCGCTAAAAAGTGATGAGCGAGTGTTGGCTGAGCGTTTAAGATTGAAGGAAGAATTTTTAGGCCTATCCTGTAAAAGGCTTTTGGCCTTAATTTAAAGCCCCAGGATGAGAAGGTTATCATGGGATTAACCTTATTCCAAAGGCCAGTTTCAGGGCTCCTAAAGTCTGGAATACCTGCTTCAGTACTGATCCCTGCTCCTGTTATGACCACAATCTTTCTCGAGCTACTTATAAATTCTGCAGTTTTTTTTATCATGGGTTAAAAATGAGATTAATGAGATAAAAAAATTTATTGCAAATAACATGCAATCCAGTGTTCTTTATCTACTTCTTTAAGCTCGGGGGTTTCTTCCATACATTGGTTCATTTTGAAAGAGCATCTGTTTTGGAAGGGACAACCACATTGAAAAATATCCAAATCTTTCTCATTTTCTTTTATTTTAGGTTTACTTTTTTTAATAGTAGGATCTGGACTAGGTATTGCAGCAAGGAGGGTCTGGGTATAAGGATGCAGGGGGTTTTTGTAAAGCTCTTCTTTTTCTGCAATCTCAACAATGATACCATGATACATGACAGCTATTCTATCAGAGATATGTTTCACAACACTCAGGTCGTGAGATATCATAAGATAAGAAAGATGATATTCTTCCTGCAATGCTATCAGAAGATTTATTATTTGTGCCTGTATGGAGACATCCAGAGCAGATACGGGTTCATCACAAACAATAAAATCAGGGTTTAAGGCTATGGCCCTTGCGATTCCTACCCTCTGCCTCTGACCTCCGCTGAACTCATGGGGATAACGGTTCATATGTTCTGGCATCAGTCCAACCTTATTTAATAAAGATTTTACCAGCTCCCGTTTCTCTTGACCCTTAGCAATATGATGGATTTCCAAAGGTTCTCCTACAATCCCTCCCACGGTCATTCTGGGATTCAGGGAAGAGTAGGGGTCTTGAAAGACAATCTGCATATCTCTTCTTAAAGAGCGGATTTCATTTTTGCTGAGTTCAAAAATATCTTTTCCCTTAAAGACGACTTCTCCAGAGGTCGGTTCGATTAATCTTAAAATCAATCTCCCTGTGGTTGATTTTCCGCAACCGCTCTCCCCAACGAGACCAACTGTTTCTCCCTTTTTTATATTTAGACTTATTCCATTAACAGCCTTGACCCATTGAACCGGTTTGGAAAATATTCCTCCGAGAATGGGAAAGTGTTTCTTTAAGTCTTTAGCCTCTATCAAGATATGATCCGTTTCTTTTTCCATTTGAATATTCCTTGTTTAAGAGCCAGCATCTGGCAAGATGTCTTTCTCCATTTTTCAGCAGATCCGGCTCCTGAGTTTTACATATATCCATGACATAGGGACATCGAGGATGAAATTTACATCCAGAAGGGGGTTGGAATATACTCGGAACAGCACCCTTTATCTCGTGCAGATATCTATTTTCTTTCTTGGTACTTGATTCAATTTTGGGTATTGATTTAAGAAGTTCTTGAGTATAAGGATGTTGGGGATTAAGAAAGAGCTCTTTTGTTTCTGCTTCCTCGGCGACACGTCCTGCATAGATAACAATCACTCTCTGAGCAGTCTCTGCAATGATTCCAAGATCGTGGGTTATCAGAATAACTGCTGTTCCAAAGTCCTTTTTTAGATTCAGAAGGAGTTCAAGGATCTGGGCTTGAATGGTTACATCAAGGGCTGTTGTTGGTTCATCAGCTATTAATATCTTTGGGTGACAGGCAAGGGCGATGGCAATCATGACCCTTTGTCTCATACCTCCACTGAGCTGGTGAGGATATTCATTTACCCTTCTTTCTGCCTCGGGAATGCCGACAAGTTTTAACATATCAATAGATTTGTCCACAGCATCCCTTTTTTTCAGACCCTGATGAAGAGTTAAAACCTCTGATATCTGGTTTCCTATGGTAAAGACGGGATTGAGTGATGTCAAGGGGTCTTGAAATATCATTGAAATCTTATTACCCCTGATTTCTCTTACCTCGGAATCAGAGAGTTTAAGGATATCCCTTCCTTCAAAAAGGATTTCACCTTCAACGATCTTGGCAGGGGGATCAGGAATCAGTTTCAAGATAGATAAGGCAGTAACCGTTTTCCCACAACCTGATTCTCCAACGATCCCCAGTGTCTCTCCCTTTTTAAGAGAGAGGCTAATTCCGTCCACTGCCTTACCGAGTCCCTCGGAAGTATAGAAATAGGTTTTTAGATTTTTAATGTTTAATAAAGAATCATTCATAGGACTCGATTTTATCTTTATGGATTATTTCAAGAAAAGTTTCTTTAGAGATTTCAGATAATATCTTTACTGCTCCAGAATAGAAATATGGAGAGACGTCAAATTCGACTGTGGCCTCTTTAGGGTCTATGGTCCTCATGACCATCATTCCTTCATAGGCTTCGATGATGCTATTGATATACATGATATCTTTTTTTTTAACCCGGGCAATAATTTTGATTGTCTTTTTATGCTTCACATCCTGTCTCTATGCTTATCCTTTTTCTAAGAAGATCATGTTTTTCCAAAGGATGAGCAACACTGATAATAATCTTTTCATTGGGCTGGCCGAATTCCTTTTTTATTCCATCTTCTGAAAGAATGGTATCTATTTTCGCTGAAAATGTCTTCATATTTCTTCCTATAATTTCAACTTCTTCTTCAAGAAATAATTTATTTTTGACCTCAATCTTTACCGTATCCTTACCTAACACTTCAATGACTTTACCTACATATTGGTAATTTTGGAAGGAGAGGAGTTCTTGACTCTCTTTTTTTACTTGCGAATCGTCGATATAAAACCCTGTGGTAAAACCTCTGTGAGTTGTTTTCTTTAATTCATCGCGCCACTGGGGATTACGCCTATATGTTCTTGGATCTTTTATATAGTTATTGATAGCTTCTCTATATATCCTGATTACTGTTGCAAGATAATAGATACTCTTCATACGTCCTTCAATCTTAAAGGTAGTAATACCAACGTCAACCATCTCAGGAATATAATCAATCATACAGAGGTCTTTTGAATTAAAGATATAGGTTCCTCTCTCATCCTCATCAACCATAAAGTACTGTCCTGGTCTTTTGCTCTCAACCAAATGGTATTCCCAACGACAGGGTTGAGCACAGTCTCCTCTATTGGAGTCCCTGCCTGTCATGTAACTACTTAAAAGACACCTTCCTGCATATGAGATACACATCGAGCCATGAACAAGGATTTCCATTTCTGAATGGGTTTTTTCTTTTATCTCTTTTATTTCTTTCAAAGAGCATTCCCTTGCCAGATTGATCCTTGATATCCCCTGTTTCTCCCAGAATTTTGCGCTGGCCCAGTTTGTGGTATTTGCCTGGGTACTGAGGTGGAGAGGAAGCTTGGGCACACACTCTTTTGCAACACGAATTATTCCTGGATCAGAGACAATGATGGCATCCGCACCTATTTCATCGAGTTCAGATAAATATTCAGAGATATGAAGAAGGTCTTCATTACGCGAAAAGATATTAACAGTAACATAGACCTTTACCTGTTTTTTGTGGGCGTATTCAATAGCCCTCTTCATCTCTTTTAGTGAAAAATTTCCAGCCCTTTTTCTCAGATTGAAAGATGTTCCCCCGAGATAAACAGCATCAGCACCATAGTGAATAGCAACTTCAAGTTTTTCCAAATTTCCTGCTGGAGCCAAAAGCTCAATACTATTCAAAGCTTTTCCCCTCTTTAAGCGTAAAATTAAAAAAATTATAAAGCCATCCATAAAGGAGGTCAAGGAATTATGTAATTTTAAGAGGGTCAGGAATAAAATCTGCATTTGATAAAAAGCTTGACTGTAAGGAATATCTGTGTTAGAAGAACTTTAATTGAGAGAGCAGGGTTTTTGTAATTTTTTAGAGGAGAAAAAGTATGTTTCAGATAAAGAAGTTAGGGATTATATATTTTTTTAGCATACTTTCGCTTATTTTGTTTTTTGGCTGTCAGTCTTACGCTCCTGCGCCTTCCCCCATGCAGACATCTTTAGAAACGGGAAAGTTCAAGGATATTCCTATCCCAGCAAAATTTAAAATCGATAGCGAGAAATCCTTTGTATTTGAAAACCCTGCCATTAAGGCCGGTGTATTGGTATATACCGGTAGTGGAAAGTCAGCGGAAATTGCAAACTTTTACAAAGAAAATATGCCTCAGAATGGATGGAAGCTTGTGAGTAGTTTTGAGTTAAAAGAAGCTGTTCTCAATTATCAAAAGGAAGGTTGGAGTTGTGTAATCAATATAAAGCAGGAGTTTGAAACAAAAATCATCATAAATGTAGGCCCTACCGAGACCCATCCTGAAATAAAAAAGACCACAGAAGAGGGCTTTAAAGAATTCAAGTAACACCTTCTTCGAAGATTAACATTCCTTGATTTCTGTCCTTGCTTTCTTGATATAATTAAAGAAATCCCCTTTTACTCATCATTCTTTAAAGGGCTGTGGATGAGAACAAGTAAAAGAATCATTTTGGATACAGACCCTGGAATTGATGATGCCTTAGCAATCATATTATCCCTAAGATCTAAAGAATTAAAGGTAGAAGCAATAACTACCGTAAGCGGTAATGTCCCTGTTAGTCTCGGCACGAGAAATGTTCGAAGAATTCTGAGATTAATGGGCTTAAAGGACTTACCGATGATAGCTGAAGGTTCTTCACTTCCAATAAAAGAGCCTCCCTTTTGGACTTATGAAATCCACGGAAAGAATGGTCTAGGAGATTTGGACTGTTTTTTTAATGACGATTCAGAACTGGATGAGGATTGGATTGTCTCTAGAAAAGCCATAGATTTGATTTTCGAAATGATTGAAAAATATCCCAACGAAATAATCATAGTAACCCTAGGTCCATTAACAAATATCGCCTGTGCCATTGAAAAAGATAAGGATAAAATGGATAAAGTTCAAGGGATTATTATGATGGGCGGCGCTGTTGATGTGAAAGGAAATATAACCCCTGATGCAGAATTCAATATCTTCTTTGACCCCCATGCAGCAAAGATTGTATTTGATTCTGGAATCCCCATCATAATGGTGGGATTAAACGTAACGAGAAAGTGTATCTTGAGAAAGGAAGAGCTGGTTAGAATTACAGAGGGAAAAAGAGAAAAGTTAGAAGAGTTTATTTTAGGTGCAACAGACAGATACATGGAAATCCATCTTAAAAAAACAGGCAGAGATTACTGTTGTCTTCATGACCCTTTGGCTGTTGGGGTAGCTATAGACCCTACCCTCGTAAAGATGCATAAGATGGATATAGATGTGTGTATTGATAAGAAGAGAGGTAAGACTTTTTGTAAAAAGAAAGATTTTCAATCTAAAATTCAAGTTTGTACAGATGTAGATAGTAAAAGATTTTTAAGACTTTTTTATGAAAGGGTCTTTGTATCATAATGGCTGGGTTAATTGTTGTAGGCAGCTCCAATACTGACCTTGTAATAAGGGTTGAAAGGCTCCCTAAAGAAGGAGAGACGATTCTTGGGGAAGAGTTAAAGACTTTTTATGGTGGTAAAGGGGCAAATCAGGCTGTGGCAGCAAGAAAGGGAGGGGCTGATGTTTTGTTCGTAACGAAACTGGGAAAAGATTCATATGGAGAGAGTTATAAAAAAAATTTGATTCGTCTCGGTATAAGTCCTTCAGGGATAATGTTTGATGATAAGGCACCTTCAGGCATAGCCTTAATTGCTATCGATAAACAGGGAAAAAACCAGATTGTTGTTTCCCCAGGAGCTAATAGCAGATTACTGCCTAAGGATATCGATAATATTCAGGATAATTTTTACTCACGAAGGGTTTTGCTTCTTCAATTAGAAATTCCTCAAGAAACGGTGGAACACTCTTTAAAGATTGCAAAATCGCTATCAGTGAAGACGATTTTAAATCCCGCGCCAGCAAGAAGTCTCTCTGAGGAACTTATGAAAAATGTTGATATCATAACCCCCAATGAGTCAGAACTGGAAGTATTGACAGGATCTGATGTAAAAGATTTGAAAAGGGCTAAAGAGGCGGGAAGGAGTTTATTAAAGAAAGGGGTATCAAATATAATCATTACCCTAGGGGAGAGGGGCGCACTCTTAGTCAACAAGGATGTCATAAGACACTTTCCAGCCTGCAAGGTTAAGGCGGTTGACTCGACAGCAGCAGGAGATGCCTTCAGTGGTGTTTTAGCTGCATCACTTAGTGAAGGATTTAGCCTGGAAGATGCTATCAAGTATGCGAATGCTGCCGGTGCATTATCAACAACAAAGTATGGTGCCCAGCCCTCTTTACCTTGTAAGAAAGAAATAGAAAGTTTTTTAAAAAAATGACTTTTAGAAAATTATAAAGGGCAGGATTAAAAATCCTGCCCTTTATAAAGTATGAGGAAGTTAAGGAAGGGTGTTTAAATATTCTTCATTGTGACACTTTATCTATTCCCATGCATACACTGGTTTCATAATCGGTTCATAATCTGAAGGAAGTGGAAGAGGAAAAGTAATCGCTTCATAAAGCCCTACCCCTGATCTTACGAGTCCATAACCGGCCCCTTTAACCAAACCCGTACAGTATCCCCATCTGTTCACTTTGCTATCCTTGGAAATGTTTACTGGAATTTCTACTGGACCTGTAAAGAAATTCCCTGTTCCTCTTACAAACTTGTCTCCCATTTTATCCGGAAGGCTTTTTTCTGTAGCACTCAGAACATAACTGCTGGATAGCATACTAAGAGCAAAAGCTATAAAGAAAATGAATAAGATTTTCCAAGGTTTTTTCATGACTTCTTAGCTCTCCGTTTGAAGGGTTTAACTTCATCATCCTTCTTAATTCTAGTTCATGGCTATCTCTTGCTTTACCTTTTATTTCCTCCTTTCTTAATATTTTTAAATATAGCCTGAGAATGAATAATTTTATATTTCCTTATCACTTTGCTTCATATCTTTTTTAGAGAAAGCGACCTTATTTAACATTTCATTGAGTATTTCATTTTCAGCCTCTTCTTTCAATTTCTCCTTTAGCTGAGTTAATTTTTCATAACCTTTTTTATTATCATATATCTTTTCCTGTTCATAATGGATGAGAGCGAGATAGTACTCAAGCTCCATTTTAGCGCCTGGTTCCTTACATTCCCTGTTCTCTGTTTGTTCAAGAAGTCTGGTAAAGATTTCAGTGGCCTCATTCCATCTCTTTAACTCAACAAGGATAATCCCCTTGGTTCTTATGGTATAGATATTTTCAGGATACTCCTTCAATATCTCATCGGTTAAATTCAATGCTCTCTCATATAGCTGCTCATTACGATAGATCGTAACCAGTGCTCCCTTTGCCTCAATCCTGGAGTAATTCCCTTGGGCTATTGCCAGCTGTATTTCATTAATCCCCTTTTGACGCTCATCATCAAAAAAGGGCAGAAACCAGAGCACCTGAGATTTCACACTCCTCCAGTATTTATAAACCCCTAATCCATAATAGGCATCATAAAGCTCTGGATTTAAACTTAATGCCTTCTCTAAGCAATTGACTCCCCTTTCAGCATCTACAAATGCTCCAAACCATTTACCCTTTTCACTCTTGTGGATAGCCCTATATCCATATGCTCCACCAAGGTAAAAATAGGCCAGGTCATTCTCTTTATCCTTCTTAACCAGCTTCTCTCCCTTTTTAATGGCCTCATTTATATAAAAATCAAATTTATCATTAAAGACTGTGGTTCTGTAATCCTGCATAAGGGCTTTATAAAGGGCAGCCGTATAAAAATAGCCTATGGGGTTTTCTCTATCTAAATCTATAATATTTTGAAAAGCCCGCAGTGCTTCGTCTATTTCCTCCTTATTGACCTTATCAATACCTGTTTGAATGAGCGTGTCCAATTGGTTGTCTATTTCTTCTTGAGCATAAAGAAAGGACGGAGCGAGAAGCCCTATGCATATGAAAAATATGATTGAAATTCTTAGTATATTAAAACATCTTGATATTTTCATTTTTGTCCCTCTTTTCTTATCTTTTATCTCTTTTATCGGCTATACAAATGCCATATCCATACCATGAAGCAAAAAAAACTTTTTTTATTAATAACCTACTTTATTACAATAACTTAGAATGAATATTTGATTTTTGAAAAAAGAAATGCTTAAGACTTTCTGAGTTAAAAAAAACCACCCATGAGATAAAACGATTTTATTAAATGAGGTATAAGAAGTTAAGCCATTGATAATAAAGATATTTTTTAAGTTGTATTAAAATAGACCATTAATGATTTATAATAAATCTAAAAAACCTCTAAGAATTCTGTTATAATAAAAAAAATAAAATTGAGAAAAAATTATATAAATAAAACCTCTATTTATCATGGTTAAGAGAAATAAAGGCAAGATGGATATTCTTGATAAGAAATTGCTCAATATCATTCAGTCTAACTTCCCTTTAGTCATAAGACCATTCTTAAATTTATCAAAAGAACTGGGGGTTTCAGAAGAAGAGATAATTGAGAGGATAAAAAAACTAAAGAGTCAAAAAATCATCCGCCAGATAAGTGCTATCTTTGATTCAAAAAAACTAGGGTATCAAACAGCACTCGTTGGAATGAAGATAAAGCCAAGATTCTTGGACCAGGCAGCAGAAATGGTTAGCAGACATCCTGGGGTGAGTCACAACTATACTCGAAATCATTCGTATAATCTGTGGTTTACAATGGCACTTCCTCCACACAGTTCTATGGATAGGACAATTAAGAGGCTCGGAAAAATCGTAAGGGGGGAAGATATTCTCTTATTACCTGCAATTCGCCTGTTTAAAATCGGAGTCAGATTAGATATGATGTTGAATAAAAAGCCTAATTTGTTATATGAGGAATTGAGCAAAGAATATTATAAGGATAACAAAGATGGGAAAAGAACGAATTTTTCTGATCTTGAAATTCGATTGATAAGGGAGTTTCAGGAGGATATTCCTTTGGAGAAGAGGCCTTTTCTTTTTATAGCTGATAGATTGGCTATAGATGAAAAAGAGATTATAAAAGAGGCACGAAATTTTAAAAAGAGAGGGATAATGAAGCGTTTTGCAGCTGTTTTGAATCAAAGAAAGGCTGGGTTTAAATCAAATATGATGGTTGCTTGGAAGGTTCCTTCAAAGAAAATAGTAGCTATTGGAAAAGAAATGGCCTCATTTAAGGCCGTTAGCCATTGCTATCAAAGACCAGTATTTCCGAGCTGGCCTTTCTCGATATATACAATGGTCCATGGAAGGTCTCAAAAGGAATGCGAGGCAATCGTTAAACTCATATCGAAAAAGACAGGGATAGAAGAATACCTTTCCCTTATCAGTGTAAAAGAATATAAAAAGGTGCGCCCAAGATATTTTACCGACGAATTGGATAAGCGGGAAGAGCAAAACATCTTTTCTGATTAAACCCTTTTGGATGGTTTCTAATGAATCATATTAATACATCAGGCGAAAACCTCTTTCTTTTTAAAGAAAATAGATTTATTCTTGATCCTGAAGTCATCCCCCCACATTTTGGTTCCATATTATTGGCAGACCATCTCTCTTATTACATTGATGAAGGAAATCTCGTCTTAGATTTAGGAACAGGGAGCGGTTTTCTTGGGATTATTGCTGCCAAGAAGGCAAGAAGAGTAATCGCAACAGATATAAGTTATCAAAGTGCAATATGTACGAGAAAAAATGCTGTTTTGAATAAAGTTGATAAAAAGATTATGGTATTCGTTGGAGATATGTTTTCAGGCTTAAGGCAGAGTATTTTTGACCTGATTATTGGAAATGTGCCTATGATGCCTGTTTCTCCTGGAATGTTTCTTGATGACCCTTTATCAACTGCCAGAAACGGGGGGATTGATGGCAGATTTTTTATGGATAAAATGATATTAAAGGGGTCATATTATCTTAAACCTAGGGCCAAATTGTTATTTCAGCAATTTGACTTTCTTGATATAAAGAAGACCATAAAGATGATGGAAAGAAGCGGATTTATAACAGAAATAATTGATGAAAAGGTTCAGGATCTGAGCCAGTCAGGAGTTGAAAGACTGGAATATTTAAAAAAACTTTGTACAGATTCTCTCATCCATGAAAAAACGGATATTCCAAGATGCAAAAGATATGTCATTCTGGGAATCAAAAAGAATGAGGCTTGAAGGTAATAATTATATTTAACCAGAAGATAAAAGCCTTTTGTAGATTTTCATATGTTCATCCAGCTCTCCTCTAGGAGTATGATATTTTTTTATCTTTTCTTTTGCCTCTCTGCCCAATCTTTTCCTTAAGTCCTTATCCCTGATGAGCCTCTCTGCCTTTTTTATAAATTCTTTCTCTGTTTCAAATAAAAGACCATCCTCTTCATTTTTTACGATTGCTTGATTCCCTGGAATCTTAGAGGCCAGAACAGCCTTTCCTAGGCTCATGGCCTCAAGAAGGGAATTTGGCATTCCTTCGGATAGAGATGTGTTCATAACTACATCAGAGGCTCTGTAAAGGGAATACATCCTGTCATGGGGAACAGCACCCAGATAAATGACCCAGTCTAAATTCCTAATCCTCTTTATGAATCTTAAACCAATCCTTTTTTCGATGATTGAACCTGCATAGATTAATTTAATTTGAGGATAGCTCTTTCTCAGCCTGTTCAGTGGTTTTATACAAAATTCAACATTTTTTATTTTTCGGATACCACCAGGCAAAAAGAAGATAAAGTGTTCTTTCTTGAAATTCAATTCATCCAGGATGTTATATGGGTTTTCTTTGAGTTTGACAGCATGAGGTATGATATGAACTTTATCACAACTGAGCTCTGGATTCTCTTTTCTTATTAACTCTTTGGTAAAAGGGGCAAAGACAATAATCATATCCACAGAACTCAATGTTTCTAATACAAGAGGCCTTCTTTTATTGTTAAAGAGGTCATGATTGAAGTCCGTTCCTCTAAGGGATATAATTAGCGGAACACCCATTCTTTTTTTTAGGTAGAGAACAACTCTTCCTGTTTTGTATCCATGGAATCCATGAATAAGATCAGGTTTAAAAGAGGAAACATCTTTATAAATATCCCTCTTATATTTGTAATCAGAGATACAGATCTCTTTTACACCTACTTTTCTATCCCTTAATCCTGAGATAAGTCGATGTACAGAGAGTGCATTTCCTCTTATAAAGGGCAGGCGATAGGGTTTGATAATCGCAATCTTCATTAACTTGTTCTCCAATCGTTATATGATGAGTTTAATTAAAAATATAAAAAAATTGTTCTTAAGGCTCTATAAATTTTAACAAGGAAGGTTTTTTATCTTTAGCTTTAAAAGATCTAAATCATTATACGTTAATCCCTCCCACTGACATGGCACGATAGAGTTATTATGAAACAGAGGCTCTTCTGCAACAGGAAATTTTGAGAACCTAACAGCGTCTTCCCATAGTCTTGTTTCAGGGATAGGGGAGTATTCTGTTATGATGGGTCTTGTGCCCGCTTTAAAAACAAAATCAATGGTTTCTTCAACCTCTTCTTTTGTCTGATAGGGGAGGCCGGCAAGGATATAGATTCCAATATCATGCGAAGGGAAACCCGCTTCTTTCAGATAGCAAACAGAAGCATGAAATTCTTCATTAGTGACCTTACTAGCGTTTAGTAATTGTCCTTTAATATTAGAGGTTTCAAAACCCCATCTTATTGTCTTGAAACCTGCTTTATACATTAAAGAAGCAACATCAGATGTTACTCCCCTCATAAGAAGGCCATTGGGTGCATGAAGGTTACATACCATATTTCTTCGAAGTATCTCTTTCAACATGGTTAAAAGGTGTTCTTCGGGATTAAAGAGCAAGGCATCATCATAGAAGGCGAAGTCCCTAACTCCTCTTTTTTTATACCAGTATTCAATCTCATCTACAGTCTCAATAGGGTCTCTGAAGGAAAAATGAGGATTTAAGAAAGAGGAGGCACAATAATCACAGCGATATGGACATCCAATAGAAGTTAAGAGACATACATAATCTATTCTTCTCAATAGATCAAACAGAGGATATCCAGAGAGAAGTTTTTTTTCTGGGTCTTTTTCAACACCTTTATAGTCTGTTAAGTTATCTACGAGATTTACTATTTCCTTTATGTTCCCACCCCTTACAATATAATCGGCCATAGAGTTTCTTTTAGCATGATCATAACATAGAGTAGCGTATATTCCTCCCAGGATAATTGGAACTCCTTTGAAGATACTTTTACATATCTCTATCGTCTTGAAAGGTCCTGGATACCAGTATGTCATCATCGAAGTTACTAAAATAGCATCTGGATGAGGAATTTTAGACAGTTCCTTTTTAAACACCTCGAGGGTAATTCCGTATCGACTATACTTCCTTGGGATATTCTTTAGATGTTTTGGTTTATCTATGTTTTGTTTATAAAAGCGACCACAGCCATACTCCCTTCTTTTCGGTTCTTTAATCGAAGCATCTCTTATCATTTCTGGATTTATTATATCAAGACAGTCGATAAAGTGGATTTCATATCCCCTATTTTGAAGAAAACTAGCCAGATAAAGTAAACCAAGAGGTTTTAACCAAGAATCATAACAGGCAAAATCATATATAAAGGGGTTTATAAAAAGAAGGTTCTTTTTCTTCTTCATAAATAGAAAAATGTAATTTTTTAATACAGAAATTTAAATAATTATAAATTATGATAAATATATTTGACAAGTTCTTTAAAAAACTTTAAAATTTAAAAGAATGAAATTTTGGGAGCAAAATTAATTTAAGCTTTCCATCTAACGAACATTACAAATAATTTCTTTTTTCTCACTTCCATTATAATCATTAACTTGTGTTTTCACATTTTATTATATTGGAAAGCTAAAAATATATTTTAAGGATTTAGACATGGTTCAAAAAGAGACGTCAGAAGAAAAATTAAAGGAAGAAACAAAAAAAGAAACAAAAACTACAACGAAGGCAAAGAGAACAAAAAAAGACGAGAATTCTCTTAACTTGAAGGAACTTAAAGAATTAGATATAAGACAACTCGTTAAATTAGGTAGAGAGATGAACATACCTGATACGAGTGGATCGCGAAAGCATGTCTTGATTTATAATATATTAAAGGCGCATACAGAGAAAGATGGTCTCGTTGTTGGGGAGGGGATTTTAGAGGTTCTGCCTGAAGGCTTTGGATTCTTGAGATCTACAGATTGTAATTACTTGCCAGGGCCTGATGATATATATGTCTCTCCTTCACAAATAAGAAAATTTCATCTTAAGACAGGGGATTCTATTTCTGGTCAAATAAGACCTCCTATACGGGATGAGAAATACTTTGCTCTTATAAAGGTAGAATCAGTAAATTTTCAACCCCCAGAGCTTGTTCCTCAAAGGATACTGTTTGATAACCTTACACCCCTCTATCCCGATAGTAGAATCAAACTGGAAGCAGGTCCAGAGAATGTTTCTGCAAGAGTTATGGATCTCCTGACCCCTATAGGAAAAGGACAGAGAGCACTGATAGTGGCACCCCCAAGAACAGGAAAGACAATGCTCTTGCAGACCATAGCCAATTCCATTACAAAAAATCATCCAGAGGTCATTCTTCTTGTATTACTCATTGACGAGAGGCCAGAAGAAGTTACAGATATGGAGAGGTCTGTGAAGGGAGAGGTTATCAGTTCTACCTTTGATGAGCCGCCTAATCGACACGTTCAGGTGGCAGATATTGTTTTGGAAAAAACCAAGAGATTGGTCGAATACAAGAAAGATGTCGTAGTCCTCTTGGATAGTATTACGAGATTGGCGAGAGCACACAATGCGATCGTCCCGCCCAGTGGAAAGGTTTTATCTGGTGGTGTGGATTCGAATGCATTAGAAAAACCGAAGAAGTTTTTTGGTGCTGCAAGAAACATAGAAGAAGGTGGAAGCCTTACTATCATTGCAACGGCGCTAATTGATACGGGAAGTCGAATGGATGAAGTTATTTTTGAAGAATTTAAAGGAACGGGCAATTTAGAGATTAATCTTGATAGAAAATTGGTGGACAAGAGGGTATTCCCGGCGATTGATATCAACAGATCGGGTACCCGCAAGGAAGAATTATTAATGCCATCTGATGAATTAAACAAGGCCTGGATGTTGAGGAAGGCTTTAAGTTCCTTCCCTGTGGTTGAAGCAATGGAATTTTTGCTGGATAAACTGACGAAGACAAAGACCAATAAGGAATTCTTGGATTCCCTCAATATAAAAAAGTAAACCTTCCTTAATAAGTATGCGTGCTGTTGTCCAGAGAGTAAAAGAGGCAGGGGTTTCTGTAAAGGGAACCCTTTTGGGCAGGATGGGAAAAGGGGTAGTCGTTCTCTTAGGAATTGGGCAGGATGATAAAGAAGAGGATGCTGATTATCTCCTCTCTAAGATAATAAATCTCAGGATCTTCGAAGATGCTCAAGGCAAGATGAATCTCTCCCTAAAAGATGTCAATGGAGAGATGATGGTCATTTCCCAATTTACTCTTTATGGTGATTGTCGAAAAGGAAGAAGGCCTTCTTTCATAATGGCTGCTGAGCCCTCATTAGCGAAAAAATTATATGACTATTTTATTAATCAAGGGGAAAAAGCTGGCATAAAGACGGTTGCAGGAAAATTTCAGGCAATGATGGATGTGAATTTAATTAATGAAGGACCAGTAACTCTCATCTTGGACAGCCGAAAGGTTTCTTGAATCCTATGGACCTGCTTTTACTCAAGAGATATCTGGACGGTCTTTATCATAAATTTGATATAAAATATCTATCCTCCGATCCATTAGAATTTGTCCATAAGTTTCATTCCCAAAAAGACCAGGAGATCATAGGTCTTATTACAGCTTCTCTGGCATATGGAAGGGTTGATTTAATCCTCAACAGTGCTGCTCATATTCTCTCCATAATGGATGATAAACCCTATAATTTTATCAAGAGTTTCGATCCTAAATGGGACTCGAAGAAGTTTAGGGGGTTTGTTCATCGGTTTAATAATGGAGAGGATATGGCATGTTTCATTTATTTGATAAAACAGGTCATCGACTCGTATGGTTCAATACTCGATTTTTTTAAAAAAGGATATAGAGACGAAGATGAAAATATTGCTTCAGCCCTTACAAAATTCGTTAAAGGATTTTTAGAAATGGACTGTTCTCCTTTTTATAATGGGAATGGTCTTCCCAAAGATGCGGGGGTAAGATTCTTTCTCCCTTCTCCTGAAGGCGGAAGCGCATGCAAGAGACTTAACCTCTTTTTACGCTGGATGGTAAGGAGAGGAGATTCTATAGATTTTGGTATCTGGAAGGATATTTCACCGTCAAAACTCATTGTTCCTCTTGATACCCATGTTGCTCGAATTTCCAGACATTTGGGATTAACAAAGCATAAGAATCCAAATTGGAGAATGGCTGCAGATATTACAGCCAATTTAAAAAAGCTCGATCCAAATGATCCGGTAAAGTATGATTTTCCCCTCTGCAGACTCGGAATCATGAATTATTGTCCTAAAAAAAAGGATCATAAAAAATGTAAGGCATGTGATTTAAGACCGGTATGTCAGCTTTAATCCCATCTTCTTGAATCTCTTTTAAAATAAGTTTAGACAATATGGGTACCGGTAAGAATGGTTGATGTTCCCATGCTTAGAGATTCTCTCTCTACTTTAAAGCCATATTTTTTCAGGGTCAATTCATATTCATAAGACCAGTTTGTCGATCTGATGAGCTTTGGAAGTTCAACAAATACCTCCTTCCAGCTGGTCAAGAAATAACCCGAAAACCTCAATAAGAAAAAATAAAAACCCCATGCCGCTCTTACAAGTCTGTTTTGTGGGTAGGTAAAGTCATGAAGGATTATTTTTCCTCCTGGTTTGAGATGATCTAAGCAGGTCTTGATAAGAACCTCTGCTTCACAGTATTTCGATATATAAGATGAAGTAATGCAGTCGAATTTATCTTTTAGGATGAGTTTTTCTGCGTCTTGATTTAAAAGAGATATTTTATGATGGGGATTCAGCTTTTTCCTTGCTTCACGAAGATAACTTTTTGTTATATCAACCCCTATTATCTTTGCATGAGGAAATTTTTCACATATTTGAAAGGTAAGAATTCCTGTTCCACAGGCAAGGTCGAGGATGGAGCTACAAGGTGGAATTTTTTTTAGAATCTGTTCCTTCCAGTATTTGTCATTTCCAAGGGTTGTCCATTTTACTACGGTGTCATACGTTTTTGCTGTTTTCTCAAAAAATAGGGGAACTAAGTCTTTTGGGGATTTCTCCATTAAGGTGGTATTCAAAGAGGATTATTTATTATATTGTCTATGTATGTTTCTATATCTTCTCTATCAGAAGAATCCTTTGATGAGCTTAAATAAATAAAAAATTCAATATTTCCTTTTGCGCCTAAAAGAGGAGATCTCATCATTCCCTTTACCTTCCATCCCATTTTTTTTGAAAGCTGAGCTATTTTTAAAAGGACCTTTTTGTGTTTCGTTTTATCTCTAATAATACCCTTTTTTTCAACCTCTTCCTTCCCAACCTCGAATTGGGGCTTGATAAGGGCAATAACCTCTCCATTTTGAGCTAAAAGTCTAAATACCAAAGGAAGGACCAATTCAAGCGATATAAAAGAGACATCTATGGTAGCCAAATTGATTCTATCCTTTATCATCGAAGGGTCTAAGTAACGGATATTGACCTTCTCCATATTAATAACTCTGGGATCATTTCTCAGGTGCCAATCTAACTGCCCATATCCCACATCTATGGCATAAACCTTTTTCACTCCCCTTTCCAAGAGAAAATGGGTAAATCCTCCTGTTGATGCACCGATATCCATTGCTATTTTATCTTTTAAATCCAGAGGAAATGCCTTGAAGAAACCCTCAAGCTTTTCACCGCCGCGGCTTACATAAGAGGAGGAATTTTGTTTGATTTTAATATTGGAGGAGGATGATACCTTTGTTCCTGCTTTATTGATTATAGTCCCATCAACAAAAACCTTACCAGCTAAAATCAGGGCCTTTGCCCTTTCTCTTCCTTCAGCCAGCCCCTTTTCTACTAAAACCTTATCCAGCCGTTCTTTTCCCTGCATTATTTAGAAAAGATAAGAAAAAATTTTTATTTTTCTTGGAATTCAAAAGAGATTTTAGCTCTAAGACAATCCCTTCTTCACAGAGTCCATACCTTTTTCTAAGAATTTCTGAAGAGCCATGTTCAATGAATTTATCCGGCAAACCCATTCTCTTCACAACAACATTTCTAAGATTTTCCTTTTCAAAAAGTTCTAATACAGCGCTTCCAAATCCTCCTTGGATGGCATTTTCTTCAACAGTAAGGATCAAACCGCTCTCTTTTGCGACATTTATAATCATCTCCTTATCCAGAGGCTTAACGAACCTGGCATTCACAACCCCTATATTCATTCCTTCTTTTTCAAGATTTTGGGAAGCTCTCAAAGCAGGATAGACCATATTCCCAATTGCGATGATGGTCGCATCTTTTCCGCTCTTAAGTTCCTCTGCCTCTCCGATATTCAATACTTTTATCTCTTCATCCAATTGAACCCCTTCCCCTTTGCCTCTTGGATATCGAACAGCCGCAGGTCCGGGAAATTCTATAGCTGTTTTAAGCATATGCTGCAGCTCGTTCTCATCTTTTGGAGCCATGAGAACCATATTGGGAAGGGACCTCAGGTAAGTAAGGTCAAACGATCCATGATGCGTTGGCCCATCTTCTCCTACGATCCCTGCTCTATCCATGGAAAAGGTAACAGGAAGGTTCATCAAAGAGATATCATGGACAATGGGATCAAAGGCTCTCTGCAAAAAGGTAGAATAGATGGCTAAAACAGGCTTGAATCCCTCAAGGGCCAATCCTGCAGCAAAGAGGGTTGCATGAGCCTCGGCAATTCCCACATCATAAAATCTTTCTGGAATTTCTTTGGCTAAGGCGTCAAGACCAGTCCCTTCAGGCATAGCAGCAGTAATGCCAATGATCTTCTCGTCTGCTCTTGCCAGTTTTACTATGGTTTTTGAAAATACCGAGGTATAGGAAGGGGGACCAGATTTTTTTGGAACCTCACCTGTTTCTGGATTAAAAGTGGAGACGCCATGGTAAAAAATGGGTTTTTTCTCTGCTGGCTCATATCCTTTCCCCTTTTTAGTAACGACATGTATTAAGATGGGCCTCTCCAGACGTTTCGCATTTTTGAAGGTTCTGATAAGAAGAGGAAGGTTATGACCCTTAATGGGACCCACATATTTAAATCCTAGGTCCTCAAAGAGCATCCCTGGTGTGATAAATTTCCTAAAGGCCTCCTCAAACCTGCTTATTGTCTTCAGCATATGTTCTCCAATCCCTGGTATAGGCTCAAGCACACTCTTGGTATCCTTTCTGAATCTGGAATAGACCTGACCTGTTAGCACACGACTGAGATAGGCAGAGAGGGCACCCACATTTCCAGAAATTGACATCTCATTATCATTTAATATAACGATTAAATCCCTTTTTAAGTGGCCTGCCTGATTGAGGGCTTCAAAAGCTATTCCGCCAGATAAAGACCCATCGCCCACAACAGCCACGACCTTAAAATCTTCCTTTTTCATGTCTCTTGCCTCAGCCATACCTAATGCAGCAGATATGGCTGTAGAGGCATGTCCAGCATTATAGGCATCATAAATGCTTTCTTCTCTCCTGAGAAACCCGCTGATTCCTTGATACTGTCTTAATGTATGAAAGACATCTCGCCTGCCGGTCAATATCTTATGGGCGTAAGCCTGATGTCCCACATCCCATATAATCTTGTCCTTTGGAGCATCAAATATATAATGCAGAGCTATGGTTAATTCGATGGTTCCTAAATTAGAAGAGAGATGGCCGCCTGTTTTTGATACGGTTTTAATAATAAATTCCCTCAGCTCTTCAGCGAGTTGTGGGAGTTTATCTGGGGATAATTTCTTTAAATCCTCTGGGCTATTGATCTGCCCTAGTAAATTTTCCATTATTTAAGCTCTCATCCTTTCTCTTAGATGTTATGATTTTCTAAAGAGGATAAAATTAGCAATATCTTTTAAGAAAAAGGCTTTCTTCCCAAATATTTTTAAGGATTTTATTGCCTCTTCAATCAGCTGGGCTGCCTTTTGTTTTGATTCCTTTAAACCATATATGGCTGGATAGGTAGCCTTATTCTTATCCCTATCTTTGCCTGTATCCTTTCCTAAAACCTCTTTTTCCCCCTCAATATCTAAGATATCATCAATGATTTGAAATGCAAGACCAATTTTTTCACCATATTGACTGAGAGCCTCAATTTTTTTCTTGCTGCCTCCTCCTAAAAACCCCCCAGCCCGTACAGAAGCTCTTATTAAAGCGCCTGTCTTTTTCTCATGGATATAATTTACCTCATCCTTATTTAACTTTGATCCTACGGAAAGAATATCAACGGCTTGTCCGCCAACCATCCCCTCAGCACCGGCAGCAGCAGCAATTTCATTGATGGTCTTTAATAATAATTCTGGCTTAAAATTTTTTATGAGAGCGGGATCTGTTATGATCTGGAAGGCAAGGGCAAAGAGGGCATCACCTGTAAGAATGGCCATGGCCTCGCCAAATACCTTATGATTTGTCAGCCTCCCTCTTCTGTAATCATCATTGTCCATTGAGGGGAGGTCATCATGGATCAAAGAATAGGTATGGATAAGTTCTATAGCAGATGCAAAAGGAAGAAGGTTTTCTTCTTCACCTCCAACGACTTCACCTGCGGCAAGGGTGAGGATGGGTCTCAGTCTCTTTCCTCCTGAAAAGAGGCTGTATCGCATAGACTCCAAGAGCCTTGGCGGATACTTATGCTCCCAAGAGACATATTTTTCAAGAGCTTGATCTATCAGCTCCTTCTTGGCTCTCAGGGACTCTTTAATCTCTGTCTCATGCTCTTTGTTTAAATCAACCTTCATCTTCCTCTATCTCTTCAGTTTCAAAGGGTTTAGCCTTTATTTCCCCTTCCTGGTCCTTTGTTAATATCTCTATCTTTTTTTCTGCATCTTTTAGCTTCTTATTACAGATTTTGGACAGCTTGATTCCTTCCTCAAAAAGCTTTAGAGATTGATCG
>Ga0307379_10001524_pt1 | contig 36538 bp, 27 predicted proteins | sample UN2MG_FD_202237 | JGI IMG/M metagenome (GOLD analysis project Ga0307379, IMG submission 202237) | Soil microbial communities from Risofladan, Vaasa, Finland - UN-2 | ecosystem: Environmental > Terrestrial > Soil > Coastal area > Acid sulfate soil | place: Finland: Risofladan, Vaasa | collected...
TTGATAAATCAAGCCCCTACATAAGAATTAAATCCTAAAGCTAAGGAGCTTATTTTCTAACTGAATAGTAATCAAGAATCATCATGTGATCTTCATGGGTGCAAAATCTGCCTGGCTCGGAACCAGGGAGAAAAACTTCCCTCAAGGTAAAAAGGCAAACTGGAGATGCAAGTAAGCCAGTTTTGCTGTCAATCTCCACAAAAGAGAGATTTGGAGGAACCTCAAATTCTTCATCAATAACAAACTCTTCTCCCTTTTCCTCGGCAATCCTCAGTTTTTCCTTGATAACTTTATCAAAAAAATCCCTCCATACCGGAAGGGCTGCCACAGCCCCTGACTGCCTTTCTCCAATAGTAATCTGTTTATCATGACCAACCCAGACACCCGCACAAATAGAGGGAGAAAACCCTACAAACCAGGCATCAGTGTACTCATCAGTCGTGCCTGTTTTACCGCCCAAAGGCCATTGTAAATAACTTGCTGATCTACCCGTTCCTCTCTGGATTACTCCCTGCAACAAAGAGGTCATCATGTAAGCTGTCTGAGGAGAAATAACTTCCTCCGTTTCAATCTTACTTTCTTCCAGAATGTTGCCGTCCTTATCCTCAATGCGAGTTAAAAAGTAGGGTCTTATCCGAATACCCTTATTGGGAAAAACAGTAAAAGCAGAAACAAGCTCTATTAAACGCACCTCAAATGTTCCCAGGGCCAGAGAAAGATAGGGATAGATAGTAGAAGTGATCCCAAACTTCCGACAGTAATCAACGCCTTTCTGCGGGGAGATAAATTCCAACAGTTTGGCTGTCACAATATTCCTTGACTCCTCCAATCCTGTACGGACAGTGACAGCCCCCTTGTATCTTTGGTCATAATTTCCCGGAGACCACGGTTCTCCTCTCCATTTATCAATAAATTCGGTGGGCTCATCAATGATTATGTGGGCGGGAGTGAATCCACTCTCGAGGGCTGCGGTATAAAGGATGGGTTTTATTGACGAGCCTGCCTGTCTTAAGGCCTGGGTTGCGTTGTTCCATTTGCTCTTTTTAAAAGACTTACCCCCTACCATGGCTTTTATCTGGCCGGTGTGGGGCTCGATTGCCAGAAAAGCTCCCTCAATGAGAGGCTCCTGGTCAAGGGAGACAAGAAGTTCTTTATTTTCCTCGTCTATTTCCTTGATTTTAACAAGGATTAAATCTCCCTCCTTGATAAGATCATCCAGATTCTTCGTCATTGTCCAGCCAATGTCTGTATTATTCATCTTTCCCAAATAATCTTTTATTTTTACAGAACACTCTTCCCTCGCGACCGATAAAACGACAGCCTCTGCGATATCTCCTTCACCAAGGGAAGGCTTTAGCCAGCTATCAGGCGGCCAATCTTCAATCGAGATATTTTCCAGATCTTCAAGGCCTTCTACACCTTCCTCAAGTAAATTCAGTTTATCATCTCTCCACCCCTGTCTCTTATCCAGAACCGGCAGCCAATTCAGAAGAGCTTCCTCAGCAAATCTTTGATAAGTTGGATTTAAGGTTGTATAGACTTTTAATCCTTTTCTGTAAAGAGCATCAGCCCCATAATTCTCTTCTAAATACTTCCTGACCTCTTCCTTGAAATAAGCGGCAAAATCAATATCTCCCCGACGCAACGGCATAACATTGAGCGGCTGCGCCTTGGCTTCCTCACCCTCTTCTTCTGTTAGATATCTCTCTTCTACCAGCCGCCTGATTACATGGTCTCGGCGGCGGTGCGTGATTTCTCGATTCCTGTAAGGAGAATAAAGGGAAGGTCCCCTCAGGATGCCAACGATCATGGCAGCTTCTTCCACGGCTAACCCTGACACATTTTTTCCAAAGTACAGTTGTGAGGCGGCTTCAACTCCGTAAGCTCCATGGCCAAGGTTAAACTGATTACAGTACATTGTTAATATTTCATGCTTTGAATATTTTCTTTCAATCTGGCGGGCGAGGAGAACCTCTTTAAATTTACGCCGAAGAGTTTGTCTCCGATGGAGGAAAAGATCTCTCGCCAGTTGCTGGCTGATGGTGCTTCCGCCGTGAAGCTTTCTCGATTTTCCTCCTAGTTTAGTCTTCATATCTTCCCTTAGAGCCCGTAGCGCTCCACGAAGATCAAATCCTTTGTGGCTGTAAAATCTGGGATCTTCTGTAGCAATAATGGCATTTTTTACTACCTCTGGAATATCTTCATAGGGAATTTCAATCCTTTTTTCTATGGCATATTCTCCGATAACTTCTCCTTCATCAGAGTAGATATAGGTAATGATGTTGGGCTCAAACTCTTCGAGCATGGATATAGAGGGAAGATTTTGTCTGATGGCACTGTAAGTGCCCAGCCATATCCCTATAGCACTGGCAAAGAGCAGAATACAAAGTAAGAAGGCTACTTTGAAGAGTTTTCCCACAGAAGGCTTTTTTGCCTTTTTTATCCTTATTATAAACCCTTTAATCGCCATAGAATAAAATATAACAGATGGTATAAACAGGGTCAAATGATATAAAAGGTGGGCTTGATGAATCAAGCCCCTACATAAGAAGAATCAAATCCTTTCAGTTCATTTATATATTCAATAATGTGGGCTTGATGAATCAAGCCCCTACAAAGAAATCATACACCTGCATATAGAAAATGGGGCCAGGCCCCATTTTCCGCAGGCCCCATTTTCCGCCATTTTCCTCTACAAGATAATCCGGAGGACTATCTCTTGTATCTCTTTGCTGATTTCTTCTTTAGATTTTAGAGCATCTATATGTACAAACTTTTCGCCTTTAAAGCTCCTGAATATTTCTCTTACTTTAACCAAATAATCTTCACGCTCGAAAAGCCTGTCTTTCTTTTTCCGGTTCTCTATCCGCTCTAAACCTTTTTGTGGATCAATATCAAAGATAAAAACCAAATCAGGCTCGATGACAAACTCTTCATTCATTCTTCTTATCAGTTTCTCATCAATTCCCTTTGCTCCCTGATAAGCAATAGTTGAATAATAATATCTATCCAGAATAACGACTCTTTTCTTCTTCAATGCAGGCTTTAAGTTTTTTTCCACATTTTCTCTTCTGTCCTTGAGGAATAAGTCCAGCTCTTCCTCTGGAGTTAGAGAATCAGGATGAAGGGCTTTTTTCTTGATCTTGCGGCCCCATTTACCTTTCGATGGTTCTCTGAAATAGACCACATCAAAGTCTTCTTCCTGAAGCCTCTCTAGGAGAATTTCCGCTTGCGTTGATTTTCCAGAACCGTCTATCCCTTCAAAAACAATCAGGATTCCTTTTTGCAAGACCATCTTCCTCGACTTAGGTGATAATAGCTTCGATGAATTATTAATGCAACTTTTCTGTAAATCATGAGTTTTCAGTAATTAGGACGATTGAATTTTTCATATTAGTATGTTATTTTAGTATAAACGCAATATATATTTTTATAATGTCATTGCGAGCCCTGAAAGGGCGCGGCAATCTTATAGAAAGGTTGAGATTGCTTCGCTCCCTTTGGTCACTCGCAATGACAATTTATTGTATGAGATCGCACAGCCTGTTCCGAGCAAAGCGAAGGAATCTTCTTCGCTCCTCGCGATGACACTGGAATAATTACGTTTGTATTAGTATATTAAAGTAAGGAGAAAAGGAAATGAAAAAGACCGCTTTGATAGCTCTTATATGTTTTTTCTTGGGTATTTTTTTGGCAAGCTTTGTCTTCGTTTATTTGCCTGAGAAGAACGCACCGGAAAGCTTCTTAGAAGAGACTCCAAGTCCTTCCCCATCCTTTCTTCATGCATCTCCTTCTCTACAGATAAAGCCTGATTTAGATTTTGTCAGCATCGCCGATAAAATCGGCCCTGCAGTGGTGAGAGTTGCAGCCGAGAAAGTGGAAAAGAGAAGGGCACCCAGTTTCCGGGAGGATTGGCCAGAGGATTTCTGGGATAGGTTTTTTGGCATCCCTCGTGAAAGGGAAAGCGAGTTCCGCTCTGAAGCAAGAGGCACAGGCTTTTTTATCAGCCCAGACGGATACATCGTGACCAATAATCACATGGTGGAAAATGCTGAGAAAGTAACCGTCACTACTTTTAATGAAAAAGAATATAAGGCAAAAATTGTGGGGACCGATCCTAATACAGATTTGGCTCTGCTAAAGGTCGATGATAAAAATTTTCCGTTTGCCGAGCTCGGAGATTCTGAAAAACTGCGCGTGGGAGAATGGGTCTTGGCCATCGGAAATCCCTGGGGATTTGAGCATACTGTCACAGCAGGCATTGTCAGCTCCAAAGGAAGACAGTTGGGGATTCCGGGTGTTCCCTACCAGGACTATATCCAGACAGATGCTGCCATCAACCGGGGAAACAGCGGCGGCCCTCTGGTGAACATGAAAGGAGAGGTTGTCGGTATTACAAGCAACATTATCTCTCCCTCAGGAGGAAACATTGGCATAGGATTTGCCATTCCTTCCAGCCTGGCCAGAAAAATCGTTAAGCAGCTCAAGGAAAAAGGAAGTGTAGTCAGAGGTTACCTTGGAGTAAGGAGTGGCCCTGTCACTGAAGATGACAGAGAAGCCTTTAAATTAAAAACCAGAAAAGGCGCAATCATAGGTGAAGTCGAGCGTGGCACACCTGCTGCCAAGGCTGGATTAAAAAAATATGATGTCATCATTGAAATCAACGGCACGCCAGTTAAGGACCACCGCGACCTAATGTTTAAGATCGCTGAAATCGAACCAGGGACAAAAATCGAAATAAAAGTCATCCGGGAGGGAAAAGAGGAGATCATAACTGCGACTCTTGGCGAACGGACATCTGGAGAAGAACAAGAAGCCCCTGCCGCTTCTGGAAAAGATTTAGGATTTTCTATCACCACTTTGACTCCCAGCCTTGCCAGACGCCTTGGATTCCAAACCGAGGAAGGAGTTTTAATTACCGATGTCCGCCGTCCCAGCGAAGCATCTCGCAAAGAGCTTAGAGCTGGAGATATCATCCTTGAAGCTAACAGAGAGAAGGTAAAAACTGATAGAGAGCTTAGAAATATTTTGAAAAAACTGGATTCTGGCGACACCCTCATTCTGCTTATCAGAAGAGAACGCGATGGAGAACCAGTAGAATTCATCAGTACCTTAAGGATTCCTGAGTGAAGTTTTTTAAGGTTCATTCTTTAGGCAACGATTTCCTGATTATCGATAAAGTGGAGACCAAGGGTCTCTCCAACATAAACAGCTTTGCCGGAACAATCTGTGATCGCCACACAGGTGTAGGAGCCGATGGCTTGCTCCTTATCTCTGTCAAAAATAAAGCAAAAGGTCATGTCGATTTCCGCATATTCAATGCTGACGGAACAGAGGCAGAAGTCTCTGGTAACGGATTAAGATGTGCGGCCGCCTCCCTTTATCACCAAAAGAAAATAAACTCTCCTCAAATCCTTTTTCAGACCACTGTTGGTCAAAGAGAATGCGAGCTTATTGAGGGGAAAAAGAATGTTTTCCTCCTCAGGATCGAAATGGGAATCCCCCACTTGAGCTCTCGAGATATTCCTTTTGATGACGGTTCCGCTCATGAAAAGATCATAGATTATCCCCTTTCTATTAATAGAATAATCTATCCCATCACAGCTCTTTCCCTTGGCAATCCCCATTGCGCAATCTTTGTGGATCGTTTTCCTGATCGCATCGAATGGCATCAGGTCGGACGAGAAATCGAATCGCATCCCTTCTTCCCCAACAGGACAAATATAGAATTCATCAGGAAGTTAAGCAGAAAAGAAATTGAAGTTATCTTCTGGGAAAGGGGCGTTGGAGAAACACTCTCCTCAGGAAGTGGCGCCTGTGCGGCGGCTGTGGCTTCTATATTGAAGAACTTGACCGATAAAAAAGTCAAAGTTAGAACCAGTATGGGGCACTTGACTGTAGAATGGGAAAAAGAGAAAGTTTATCAAACCGGCCCGGCTGAGATCGTTTTCAAAGGCGATTATTTGGCTTAGCTTTATGCAAAGAAAAAAGGGGACAGGCTACTTTTTTGTTGAAAAGAGAAGAATAAGAAGAGAGGATGCATCAAAAAAATAGCTTGTCACCTTTTCTTTTAATGTGGTCCCTCTTAATAAAAAAGTAGCCTGTCCCCTTTTTTTAATCCAATGGGGGTCAGGTTTTGGATTTTTGAGTGGCGTTTTTTACCAGAGCATGCTTGAAAACTTCGTTTACTTCCTCGACAAAAATAAACTGCATCTCTTTTTTAACCTTTATTGGTATATCGACCAAATCCTTTTTATTCGCTGCGGGCATAATCAGGGTCTTCACTCCTGCCCGCTGTGCAGCCAAAATCTTTTCTTTAACACCTCCTACTGGAAGCACATTGCCCCTTAGAGTAATCTCTCCTGTCATGGCGACATCCCACTTAACCTTCTGATCAGTGCAGACCGAAATGAGGGAGGTGGCAATAGTAACTCCAGCCGAAGGACCATCTTTGGGTATTGCCCCCTCAGGGATGTGAATATGAAAATCGTTTTGAGTAAAAACATGACTTTTAATGCCCAACTCATCAGAATGAGCCTTGGCATAGCTCAAGCCTGCCAGACCCGACTCTTTCATCACTTCACCTAACGATCCTGTAAGCGACAAGACCCCTTTTCCCTTCATTTTAATAGTCTCTACAAAGAGAATCTCTCCTCCTGTAGCTGTCCAGGCTAAGCCCGTAGCCACTCCAATTTGATCCTTTTTCAGAAGCTGGTCTTTAAATACTTTTGAAGGACCAAGGTAGCTCTCAAGACCCGTAGAAGCAATTTTGGTCAGCTTCTTCTTTCCTTCAGCGACTTTTCGGGCGACCTTGCGGCAAACTGAGGCAATCTCCCTCTCAAGGTTTCTTACTCCTGCTTCTCTTGTATAGAGAGAAATAATTTTTTTAATGGCTCCTGGGGTAAAAGAAATCAAACTTTCGTTGAGCGCATTTTCCTCTATCTGCTTTGGCACTAGGTGGCGAAAAGCAATCTGCAATTTTTCTTCCTCTGTATAGCCTGGAAGACGGAGAATCTCCATCCTGTCGCGGAACGCAGGCTGGATTGGATCAAGAAGATTGGCTGTGGTGATGAACATCACCTTGGAAAGGTCAAAAGGAACGCCCAGATAGTGGTCTCGAAAGGAATTATTTTGCTCGGGGTCCAGGACCTCAAGAAGAGCGGAGGAAGGATCTCCCCTGAAATCAGCGCCGATTTTGTCAACTTCATCCATCATAAACACAGGATTATTCGAGCCAACCCGTCTCAATCCCTGAATGATCTTTCCGGGTAAAGCACCGACATATGTCCTTCTGTGCCCTCTAATTTCTGCTTCGTCCCTGACTCCGCCGAGAGAAATGCGGATAAATTCTCTTCCCAGAGCCCTAGCTATGGACCGGCCGAGAGAAGTCTTTCCCACCCCTGGAGGACCGACAAAACAAATAATAGGACCTTTTGCCTTTTTGGAAAGTTTCCTCACACCCAAATATTCAAGGATCCTCTCTTTAAGCTTGTCGAGACCATAATGGTCTTCATCTAAAATTACCTTTGCTGATTTGAGCTCTAAATTATCAACCGTGCTTTTGTTCCAGGGAAGACCAAACATCCAATCCAGATAATTGCGGACAACAGCCGTTTCGGCTGACTCAGGATGCATCTGCGAGAGACGTTTGATTTGCTTTTCCAGTTCTTCCTTGACTTCCTGCGAGACTTTTAACTTTTTCAATATGTCCTGATAGCTTTTGATCTCGTCCTGAATCTCACTCCCCTCTCCCAGCTCTTTCTGGATTGCCTTCATCTGCTGCCTCAGGAAATATTGCTTCTGGAGCTTGTCCATCTCCCCTTTAGCCTCGCTGCTGATTTTAGACTGGACATCCAGAAGCTCAAGCTCTCTGGTTAAGAGCTCATAAACTTTCATAAGCCTTGTGGCAGGGTCAGCTATCTCTAAAATGCGCTGAGCTTCATTGACCTTTAGCTCCAAATTGGCCGCAGTCAGGTCAGCTAACCTACCTGGCTCATCGATATTAGAGGCAAGGATCATAACCTCAGGAGGAATATCTTTTCCTAAGGAAGAAGCCTTCTCCAGCCCGGAGCGAGCATTCCGGATCAATGCTTCGATTTCAATAGATTTCGCCGCTTCCTCTGGCTCATTAATCACTTCTACCCCTGCCGAATAATAAGGCTTATCATCATCCAAGCCCGTTATTTTTGCTCGGACAAGACCCTGAGCTAAAATTCTCACTCTTGCATCCGGGAGCTTCAGCATCCTCATGATCAAAGCCACAGTGCCCACTTCATAGATATCTTCCCTTTTCGGCTCTTCAGTTTCCATGTGCTTTTGAGTCAGGAGAAGAATCATCCGGTGTGAGGCAAGCGCATGATCAATTGCCTTCTTTGATTTATCCCTTCCAACAAATAAGGGAATAACCATATAGGGAAAAACTACGATATCCCTCAGCATTAGAATTGGTAACTTCTTTGGGATCTGAATTTTCTTATCTTTAACGTCCGTAATACCTTCAATATGATCGTTGTTGTTCCTATTCTTTTCAGCCATAATTTTCCTCCGGGCTTATTCCTCCGTCTTCTGGATTTTCATAAAAAACACCTATATTTACCAATAAAAAACCTCCCTCTCTGTATTATCTTTACCTTCCCCTGCGATTACTATTCTCGAGGAAGCTTTCGTACTTGCCCTCTCTCCTGCAATCTACCTTTCTCTTAAAATAGATTCTAACTCTTCTTTGAATTCTAAAACATCCTTAAATTCCCGGTGAACTGAAGCAAACCGGACATAGGCAACTTTATCCAGGGCCTTGAGTCTCTTCATCACAAACTGTCCAATCTTCGACGCTTTCATTTCCTTTTCTGGTCCTCCCTGCAGTTTGCTTTCGATTTCTTCGACGATTTCTTCCAGCTTTTGTAAAGGAACAGGTCTTTTCTCGCACGCTTTCAGTAAACCCTTCAGGAGCTTTTGGCTTTCAAAGGGCTGTCTTTTTCCATCTTTTTTTATAACCATATAGGGAATTTCTTCGATTCTCTCATATGTGGTAAATCTTTTCTTACAGGAAAGACACTCTCTTCGCCGGCGTATCGACAGGCCATTTTTGCTTTCCCGGGAATCAATGACCTTACTCTCTGGATGATCACAAAAAGGACACTTCATTATTCAGCATCTTCTCCCAATTTTTTTAACTGAAACAGCGATATACCCTCTTTCCATAATATAGCATATCCTATCAAGCAAGTCACCACAAGCTGGATAGCATGAATAACGATCGTCATACCCACAGCCTGGCTCTTGGCAATAGCGAGGAACGAGGTCATCCCGACCATGCTGAAATAATGGAATCCTCCCGCCATGCCAGGCGTAGGAATAGACGCTCCTACCATTGTCAAAAACACGTAAGGAATAACGAAAAAGTAAGGAAATGAAATATCATAAGCCATAAAGAAAACCCAATAATAAAAAATAATGCCAAGCCAGACGACAAAGGATAAAAATATGTACACAAGTGAATTTCCGATAGAATGAAAAAATTTCAATCCCTGAGTAAACTCCTCGAAAACTTCAAGGACTTTATGGGAGATTGTATGAGGAAAAGGTCTCAGGAAAAAAGTAATTATTGAGAGAGCCTTTTCTCTGAAAAAATAAAGAAAAAGAACCGCAACAAGAGCAAAAAGAGCAACAACAACCCCTATTATCCCCCACAGCTGAAGACGTGAATACGCCTCCTCTCTCACCCGAAAATAGGAAGGATAAAGAGGTTTAGATAAAATAAAAAGCCCCAGCAAAAAACACATTACTATTATATCAAAAGTTCTCTCCACTACGATCGTACCCAAAACATATCCTTTACTCATTTTTTCCTTCTGGGCTAGGTATAAGGGCCTGACCAGTTCTCCCAATCTTCCTGGAAAAATAAAAGATACGGTAAAACCGATGGCATATGAAGAAAACCGATTTGAAAATTTGACTTTCCTTTTCTCGTACTTAAGGAGGTAATTCCATCTGATAGAACGGGTCACAAAATGGATTGGAGTGATGAGTATAAGGATAATAAAAAGTTTAAGATCGACAGTTGTTAAGTAGCCTACAACTTCTTTCCAATCAACTTTTCGGAAGAAAAAATATAGCAGGACAAAAGAAAGCAGGAATAATAATGAAAAACGAATGACGTTTTTTCTCATTATGAATCGTCCATATTATCATCGGATATTTACCAAGTCAACGCAAGATACGCAAGATAGTGATTGTTTTATCAAGAATTATTGGGTTGCTCGGATGAAAAAAAACAAGCTTAAAGCCGATACCCAAATCCCAACAGAATGTGTCCCGCTACGTTGGGAACATCAGCATGACCGTCCACGATTGGAACACGAACAAAGGATACTGTTAGCTTCGCTTCTATCGAAGCAAAAAGCCCTTTCCAGAGGATGATTTGTTTTCCAATAGCACCCTGGATGGTCCCTCCAGAAATGTAGAATCCCTCGCCAAAGATTCCTTTCGACTCATCAAAAGGTTTGTTCCTGACTGTGCTCTCTGGATGAGTTACCACCAATCCAATACCAAATCGCCAGATAAACTTTCTCATGCTCCAGGCTCTATTCACGGTAATGATGTTAAAGCCATCAGAAATCGAAAATCTTTGTACCCCAGCAGGAGGATCGTCAAGGTAAATCTTGTGGTGCACCAGCTCAAGTTCCCAAGCGCGGTCATCAGACCAGCGACCGACGCGTAATGTATAGTACGGAAATCCTTCGAAGGCATGCTCTTTGTAGTGTGCTGTTAGCTTGATATTAGGACTGCCCTCTTGAACTATTGTTAGCGAAGTCGGCAAATTCCAAGCAGTTCCTAAAAAACCTTCCAAAGTCCAGTCAGCGCCTGAAGCCGGAATTATAAGAAAGCCTGCCAGTAACAAGATTATACAGCAAATTTTCATTGAAACACCTCTCAATCAAGACCTAACTTTAGGCTTGGTAAATATTCATAATAATTTTCTCGATTTGCTTACAAGATCGACTGGCCTGGTTTTATATGAAGTTTCTTAATAAGAGAACTATTTGCCATGTCATTACCTTTCTACCGTATTTATTAAACAGACTGACGCTCCTGAATTCGATCAAACATTATTATATATAATGTTCTTGTAAAATTATCAAAATAATTTGGAAAAAGCAAAAATTCTTCCATCCTTACGATAATTCCAGGGATATGCGCTTCTCTTTTTCCCCCTGTGATAATGCGGGGAAAAAATTTTTAGCTAAAATCATGCATATTCTTTACAAATTACTTAGTGACTACCAAAAAATACCCCTAAAAGGTGATTGAAAATCACCATTGGAATCACCTCTTAAGGCTATTTACTTGTTCTTCTATCTCGATTACTTTATTATCAACAGATAAGAGATATATAGGATGAGGTTGTTAATGAAAAAAGAGCTATTAAGATTATTCCTGTATCCGCTCGTCCTGATCTTCATAGTTAGCTTCTCTTTTGCTGACAAGATTCATCTGAAAAACGGTTATACGATAAGTGGCGAAATAATCTCCTCCGATGAAACTTCTGTAACCATAAGAACGCCAGTCCTGGGTATTATGAAGATAGAAAAATATAAAATCACCAAAATTGAACCGCCACTGGAAGCATTTTCAGAAGAAAAAGAACTCAAGAATGAGATAATCGAGCCCGAGACCCCAGAGCCAAAAGCACAAGAGCCTGCTAGAGAAGCTGTTATTCCTCAACAATCAAAGAAAAAGAGTGCCGTTCAAAAGCCCACCATTGCAGATTTTCTGGGATCACGCCGGGAGAAAAAGCGGATAAGCCTTTATCTTAGCGGAGGATTGACCGACATCGACGGCGGGGACCTAAACGGTGTGATCAGAGACTACAAACAATTGGTCGCTGATTTTAATGATCTTCTCCTCACTAACTACACCGTTGACTGGAACGAATTTAAAAGAATAACAAATTGGAAAGGAGAATTATTAGTTAATATAACTTCCTCTCTTAGTTTTGGCCTGGGTGTTGAGTACCTGAACTCCAAGATTCAGAGAGGAAATATAACACTAAATAATCCGGATAGTGGGACAGTTAATGCAGGCTTGTATTATTATAATTACACATTAATAGACAATTACCAGTTTGCACCCCAACAGGAATTAACAATCATTCCCGTTACTTTTAGTTTCTACTATTTCATTCCCATCGGCAATATAGCAGAGATATTTGTCAATGCAGGAGTTAGTTACAATATCGGTAGACTCAAATATAACGAAACTTACCAATCTGAGTATGATTATGAAGCAGATTATTATGGTAGTGACGATACTTTTTGGTACACCTATATTGATGACTACACAGAAGATGGAACTTATAGTTATAGTGTCAAATGTAATGAAACAGGGTTACAAGCAGGTCTTGGTTTTGATATTAAGCCTTTCTCATTTATCTCATTAGTTGTCGAGGGAACTTACAGGCGTGTTAATTTTAAAAACTGGATTGGAAACGGGGATGATAGCTGGAACTGGGATGAACAGTGGGGGCGTTCAGATTTAGGCTACAGTATAGACAGCGGGAACGAATCAGACGCCTGGAGTGGGAAAATCTGGTATTATGATCTTTATGATGCCGACTTAGACAAACAGTATGGATTTTTGTCGCTGCATGAACAAGCGCCTGAAGCGGATGAATTCATAAAAAATCCTCGGGTAGGAAATATCAATATAAATGGCTTTTCCCTCAGAGCAGGGATAAGAATCAGCTTTTAATCCGCAAAAACATCAACTACAATCTTAAAAAGGACCAAATCTTTATTCCCCATTAATGTAGGGGCTTGATTTATCAAGCCCACCTGTTTATTTCTTTTTCGTGCCTTTTTTTCTACTCTTTTTTTCTGTGGATGGTTCAAGATCAGTATGGGTTATGGGCATTTGAATGTCTTCAGGAGTTACACTATAGCTCTGTTTGAGAAAATGATCTAAGGCCTCCACGACATCAGGATCGAATTGTTTCCCTTTCAAGGCCTTTAGCTTTTTCATGGCGTCCTTGAAGGGCAACGGTTTATTATAAGGACGCTGGGTAGTCATGGCATCAAAGGCATCCGCAGCGCAGAGAATCCGGGCACCGAGTGGAATCTTCTCCCCCTTCAGACCGTCTGGATAGCCTGTGCCAGCATAATGCTCGTGATGACCGCGAACCATAGGCAGGACAAAACTGAGGTACTCAATAGGCTTTAGAATATTCTCCCCGGTGAGAACATGGGCCTGTATGGAGTGAAATTCCATAGTAGAGAGAGCGCTTTCTTTATCGATAATCCGCTCTCTTACACCAATTTTTCCTATATCATGGAGTTCTGCAGCAGTCTTAATCCTCTTACACTCCTCCTCATCCAACCCCATCTCCTGGGCAACTCCGAACGCATAGCGGCTTGTCCTCTGCGAATGCCCACGTGTATAGGGATCTTTTGCTTCCACTGTGTTCAGGAGCGCAAGTATTGCTTCATGATATGCTTTCTGAAGGTCATCGTAAAGGCGTGAGTTATCTATGGCTACTGCAGATTGGTTGGCCATTGCCGAAAGGAGAGCCACATCGTTTTCATCAAAACAACTTGGCTTTTCGCGGTTATCCAGATATATCACACCTAACACTTCCCCCTGGTAAACAAGAGGGGCGCACATGACAGAGCGAAGGTTCATGGTCATGATACTCTCTGCACTTGAGAACCTATCATCCTGGGCAGCGTCGTTTGCCAGGATACAGACCTCTTCTTTGACCGACTTCTGGAGAATGCTCCGGCTTATCTGGAAAGATTCGGTAGGAATATCAGGCCTGCTTTTAATGTATTTAGGTTCAAACTCTTCGCCTTTACCTTTGAGCAGGATACAAACCCTTTGTACATCAGCAAAAACACTCAATATTTTCTCAGCTATTTGATCGAGCAGTTCATCAAGCGTCTTTATAGAATTTATGGAATTACCCACTTCATAGATTGTTTCAAGGTTCCTGAGCAGCCTTTCAGTAATGGCCATCTCTTTAGTCGCAGCCTGGGGAAGATTATCAGCCATGGTTCTAGAAGAGGAAACTACCTCTTCTATCTGATTCGATAACTTATCAAGAGGAATTGTTGAGGTGACAAGCGGATTTCCATCCTGGAATTTGACATCGGCAGCCGCATGATCTTCACGAACCTGGATTTTGGTGTCGCCGATTTTTATCTCATCACCGGGCGCCAGTATCTGACGCGTTACTTTATTTTCATTTATGAAAGAGCCGTTCATGCTCTTCTTGTCATGAAATATGGAAATACCCCCCTCGACGATTATCTCAGCATGTATCCGGGATAACTTGGCATCGTCGATGGCAATATCACAGACAGAATCGCGGCCAAGAACTGTCCGGGCTCCGGTTAGATCCCAGATTGTGTCCTTGTCCGGACCTTCTACGCAGAAAAGTTTCATCGTGCTATCTCGCTATCAATCTTTGAGTAAGATATCTCACCGCTTTCCAATTCCCTACCCTCAGGGGAAATATATAGCATAGAAGAAATTTGAAGTCAAATGGAGGGAGAAGGAAGGGGGGGAGAGGAGAAGGAATAAAGAAGAAACTAACGAGGAACTAAAATGGACTCCCCCCCCTTTATAAAATTGCTCAAAATAACTAAATAGTCAGAATCTTATTGTTGAGCAGGGGCAATCTAATTTTTCCTTTTACTGTTTTGCTTTAAGACGATTACAATTTATTAAATAAATTATCAGGTGTCAAGATATTATTGCCTGGGCTTCTGTTAAAAACCCTCATTTCCACTCTAGGCTAATCCCTCTTTTGCTGAGAGCTTCCCTTCCTCTCACTCCTCTCCCTAATGCTGTGCTAAATTCGCTCAGCTGTCCTATTCAGATTCGGGAAGACTGGGCTTTAGGATCTTTGGCTTCCAATCGCCTCAATTACTCTTTTAGCTCAGCCACTCTCTTCTTCGCATCCTCAAACCCAGTAATACCAGGGTCAGCGTCTTTCCAGAGTTCGAGTAATTTCTTGCAATGCTCTATAGTTTTACTTTTTGTAATCTTCAGAATTTCTGCATTAAATCTACTAATCCCTTTTGGACAGATTCAAAACAGAAATATCCACTAAGGCTATTTTTGGTCATGCGGTACAGTTACTGTGGCAGTTGCAGTAGCACTATTACCTGCGTCATCAGTAGCAGTATAAGTTATGGTATAGATTCTGCCATCGCCTTTCCCCGATCTCTCAGCTCTCAGGTAAATAGCTCCATCTATCACCTGAATATCATCGGTAGTATGTCCTGCACCAATAAATTCATCGTAATTCTCATCGAACGTCAACGTCTCATCTCCTTCATTCATGGTGATCGATATCAACACTATCTCTAGCTCTGGATCAGGATCGCAATTATCGCTAGCAATTATTGTAGGAGTAATAAGAATCATCTTGTGATTAGGTGGTCGTAGGACATTTGGTTCTACAGTGAAACTATCAATAATTGGTGGAGTTGTATCTTTGACGATTACAGTTTGTTCTTGTGTTGCTATATTCCCGTTTCCGTCATCATAAGTCCAGGTCACTGTAAATGTGCCCTGTTCCGTATATGTAAGCGGACCATTAGGTGTCCCGTTGACTGTGCCAGCACAATTGTCCGTCGCCGTAGGTGCTGTAACCCCAGCTGAACACTCGCCGGTTACATCTGGAAGATCAGCCACATCAGGTACGGGTGAAGTTGTGTCATTCACGGTCACTAAAGCCACGCAAGTATCAAATTCGCCACTTTCATCTGTTACAGTTAAAATTACGGAATGTTCTCCGAGATCGTATGGCCCTAATTTGTTAACTGAGAGCTCAATTGTATCACCCTCATCAGGGTCATATGACCCTTCATCAACCTGTCCTGCAGTTATGCTAGCCTGGCAGTTTTCATCTGCAGAAATTACTATACCCTTACACATAGCAACAGGAGGTTGATTTGTGATCTTACACTTACCAGCGCTGCCAGCATTGTAGATGTCTTGGATTTCTTCTTCTGAAAGTGCGCGGTCAAAGATTTCGAGTTCATCTATAAGGCCGTCGAATCGCATGTTGTCTGCAGTCCCACCACGCCTTCCAATACGCACATCATTTGGCGTTGAACCAGCGTACGTTTCAATGACTGAATCCGAATTATCAAGTGTCCCGTCAATATAGAGATGGCGAGATATTCCATCTTGGGTGTAAGCGACGTGATACCATCGGCCTGGAGTCAATTGAATATTCGATTTTAGATATCCCCCGGTTGGAACAAATTGGTCAAAGAATACCCTCTGCTCCAGACCTGACTGAGTGTTGCCTACTGCCAGATAATTCTTAGAATCAAAGGTATCGTCGTAATACTCGCCATAGATCGGGATCTGTTTGTTGTCAGCAGCAAAGCTATTTACTTTTATCCATGCGTCAATTGTAAAGCTCGTATTATCACCTATGATTTGAGTCGTTCCGAGGCTGACATAATCATTCACTCCATCAAAGCTAAAGGCTTGCCCAACCATTCCTGGGGCATAGGTTGCTCCAAGCATCTCCAGCCCATGATTAGCATCCCAAATATCATCTGCATTCTCATCTCCCGGCCACCAGCTTACCATGCCTAACGGAGGGTCTACACACTCAGGAGGAGGTGTTGAAAGCTCTAGATAATCAAATCCGATTCCGTTTCCTTGCGAGTAATTGATAGATAAAGTATGTGTCTCTGTTCCCGATCCTACTGGTCCAAAATCAAATATTTCTGTGTAGTATGGCAATCCAGGGTAATTTGAATAATACGATGGTACTTGACCACATCTTCCATCCGGAGGATCTGATGTACAGGTTGACCCAGTAACAGTTCTACTTGACTTGGTCGTCCCATCGAGTGTTACTGAGAATTTTTCAGCGCCACTTGCACCAGGACTCCAAGAAATTAATAAAACAGCTCCTTTAGATAAATCTGCTGTGAAATTGCCTGTTATTGTCGTTACTGGAACTAATACACTATAAAATGTTGATACATCTGTATAATCTACTATAGCAGTGCCTATTGGTGCTGTTGACCTATCCGTTGGTCCTGTTATCTTTGTGCCATCTGTTACACCATATAAATCATCAAAGACTCCAATTTGCCATACAATTGTATCTGCCATTGCAGTTGATGCTGTTAATAACAGCATTAACGCAATCACTCCCAAAAGAATTATTTTTTTCATTTTTATTCCTCCTTTTCCCAATTTCGAGGCATTGGGTTCGCCTCATCTATATATATTGCTGTTGCAATTGTTGGAGAGAGAAATTCTTTCTTGCTGTTTAAAGATAGCTTCCTTCTCCCTGGGCTAAATCGACAACACTCTTTAAGTTTATTATAAAATTCTTCAGGGAAAAGAAGGGAGGCCTTTCTAGACCTCCCTTAACTTCGTGTTTCTGCACCACAAAATAATCAGTACTTCTGGTGTTTAGGCTGTCCAAGGACAATTTATGCAGTACGCTCGAGAGCCCTGTTTCCTTCAATGGCACAAGACTGATAGGCCTACTGGTTCGGGTATACTCGAAGCCCTAGGTTTGTCACTCCAGAGTTCACCAGCCTGGCGGTATGCCCATTGACCCCTCCTGTCCATGAGTAAATCCCGGGCCACTGAGTCCATGTCGGAGCGCGCGTGCTTCTTACCCATGTTGTGTGACCATCGCCTGTGATGTCATTTACTTCCATTATGCCGGGCTTGCCACGGGCCGATAGCCACCATACATACATATCCATTCCCCAGGGGAACTGAACAATGGCCTTATCTCCATCGTTCACATTCGCGTCATTGTCCACCACTCGGAAGTCGGAGCCGAAGGTCCACTGTACATAGCCCGTACCATTTAGCGGGATTAAAATCTCTTTTGGATTCACACCCATGACTCGAACATCGTCGAAGTAAACAGTCCCTGCCGTCAGCGCACACGCACCAATACCGATTTTCCCTGCTGGCAGCGAGACGTCAACGACATCGAACATGATAACACCATCCACGTATATCTTTATCGATGTATCTTGCACGACGATTTTGTAGTGATACCATGTGCCTTCTACGGTATCTTGCAACGGACGGACAGCTGTCAACTCTTGGAATCCAACTGAAGGAACTTTCCTGAACAGAGCAATATGAACGCAATCAGCAGATGGCTCTAAGAGGTAGTAGTTATTTAGGTCAGTGTACCTAAAAACGACATTGAAGCGCTTCGCACTTACTTTCTTTACATCAAACTCCAAGCTATAGTCTGTCCAGAATTCACTACCTGCGGTTGCCACTACACCACCTACATAAGATCCACCTGTTATCGAGCAAACATTATTGTCGAAGCTCTCTGGCACAATGCCCCAAGTTCCTGAAAGATGTGTCCAATGGCTCAAGTCACTATCAAATGCATCGCTGAATAGGGATTCAGTGTAAGACAGATTGGTTACGAAATTGACATCATAATGCAGCCCTTTGGGTGGTCCGGCTGCCGTGTACCCTGTGATGCCTATAGCAAGCATCACGACTAAAATCAAACACGCCTTCTTCTTCATTCTTTATCACCTCCTCCTTTATTAGGCATTGATTTGCCTTCTTTAATTAAATTAATACCGTAGTTTATTGGAGAGAAGGATTTTATCTTAACTTTTACTGGCGATTTATCCATTTAGATGTTCCCATCTGTAACCCATGCAAAACTAATTAATTGCTATTAGCGTATAATAAAGTCTTATTCTAGAGAATGCCTATTCAAATAGCAATTGGACTTTGGGTGTATTTTTTTTAAATAGAATGACATACGTTATGGAGCGTCATCTCAGCCATTCGACCTAGGCCATTTGGCTTAGGTCGAAATTACTGCCTTTATTAGCTCCTCCTTTGGTTGACGCTGATCGGCATGGCGGCGCTCTTCCTCAACAGCCTGTTGGTTCGTCCGCCGCTCGTCAAAGCGCCTATCCACGATGATCTTGACATCCTTTTCCCCCTTAAAAACGCTGCGCAGCTCCTTTTCCTTGATGCCCAGGCGTTATAATATTTAATATTGTAGTTTTTGGAGAAAATGATTTTATCTTGTCTTTTGCTGACAATTTCTCCTTTTCCCTAATCTGACTATTTACTAAATATTGTAGTGTGAATATTACTATAACAAAATTAAATGTTTGTCAATAAGAATGTGACTGGGGAAAGATTTGGGCTGAAGACCTGAGGTTTATTTTGTTTCTTCTGGTTTTCTGATAAATAGTCTAACCCGGATGCGATAATAAGGAATAAGAACCAAGATAATGCCAAACAATAGATAAAAATAGTATCTATCGACTCCTTCCTCCACCTGATGCGCCACAAGAATTAGGCTTCTTTGAATGTGAATGAAAATCAGATTAAAAAAAATCAGGATCAAATAAGCATACTCTTTAAAAATAGGAGCTTTCCAAGGAACTATTTTTCTAGAAGATATTTTTTTGGTCATAACCAGAAAAAATATAAAAAACAGAGCCTGGGCCAGAAGATAGATAAAAAAAAGCGGAGATCTCTCTGTCATGATGTTCTGTTGTCCAAAAAAATTAAGCCAGAGAGGGATTTTTTGAGGAAGACGCGGGTAAGCATAAAAGGCCATAACCGCTGCTGTGCCCAAGAGAACCCAGTTACAGATTAAAAGCAGGAAGACTGATTTTTTTAACGTTTGACGTTCCCTTCCAGGAAAGCAATAAAATCTTCTTCGTTGATCCACCACTGTCGGCCTATCTTTTGGGCATAGAGCTTATCCGAGTTTACTAGCTTAAGAGCTGTTACCTTACTGACCTGGAGCTTTTCCTGGATGTCTTTTAATGAGTATTGCTGAAATATTTTGCTACCCAACCATATTGTTCTCATTTGCTTTTCTATCCTTTAATTTACTTTACTTTATTTTATTTTATAATAATATACTTTTTACTTGTCAAGAGGTTTTTTTCTATTTCTTTACAAATTCAATATTGGCTGCACGGCCGGCACCCAGGACGAATCCCTTGATTCTCTTTCTTTTATCCCGGACGAACTCGATGTTAAACCATCGCATGGTAAATTTATCGTGGTCCATGGCTTTTAAAGCACCTTTAGGAGCGTTCTTGTGCTTGAACAATAGGGACCCTTTCTCCACAGCAAGCTTATAGGTAACCGGAAGCTCATCATTATAATAATCGCCGGCATACTCCGTCAGTTGAGAAGGCGTCAGCGGACTCAGCGTACGAGCTTTCACCAGATCGATTTCTTCATCTCCTTCTATGGCCAACTTGGCTTTTCGTATTCTGCCTTTCTCATCAGGGAAAAACTCGATAGAGTTATCAAAGGAAGCATCCAGTGCTTGAAAGCGTGTCTTACTCACCGGAGTAAGGTCATACTTCCTCCCCCAGGCTTCCATTACCAGCTTGCCCTCTTTCATCGAGATAATAGTCCACGTGCCAGTCCCCTCATCCTGGTAGTTGCCTGTTTTATCTTCCAATTCTTCTTTAGAAAGGGCGACTGCCTTGTCCTTCTCTTTCTTCTCGGGCGCCTCTACTTCCTTTTCGAGCTTATCGGCAAGGTAAATATCTGCGACTTGCAGGCAGAGCCTGGAGGGATCGATGGTGCCGAGGTTTGCCAGGCAGACAACAGTAAACTTTTGCTCGGGAAAACGAGCCATCTGGGCCCTGAAGCCGACAAATCCACCGCCGTGGCTTACCCTTTTTAATCCCTTATATTCATTTACACCAAGCCCGAAAGCATAATCGAGCTTTTCACCGTTGTTCAGCATACCGGGAGTTTGGATGAGCTCCATGAGTTCCTTCCCCAGTTTGTAGCTGTAAAAAGCCTGATCCCAGAGAAATAAATCCTCAACCGTGGTGAAGACGCCACCATCGCCCACATGGTCAAGAGTGGTCATGTCTATCCGAAATCCTTTTTTTGTGGGTGAATAGCCGTCAGCACGATTTTTGACAACCATGGTGTGGTCATCGTGAAAATGAGTATTCTTCATGCCTAAAGGCTCAAAGATATGTGTCTGGGCAAAATCATTGAGAGATTTCCCGCTTGCTCTCTCGACTATAACACCCAGCAATAAATAGCCGGAGTTTGAATAGAGATGCTCCTCACCCGGGAGGAAATTAAACCCTTTTTGCCTGCTCAAGAGTTCTAGGCTGTCTTCTGGAGTAAAGAAATGATCGTCCGGCAGGGCTGCGATGCTGGAAAGAGTCAGGTAATCGCGGATGCCGCTCGTATGGTGGACCAGGTGCCTGATAGTGATAGGCTTTTGGTATTTGGGTAGCTCAGGTATGTATTTACGTATATCATCATCAAGTGAGATTTTTCCCTGTAGGGCAAGAATAGCGATGCATGACGCAGTGAACTGCTTGGAGGTTGATCCAATCCGGAAAACAGAAGTTGGGGTAATAGGGATATTGTGTTCCAGGTTTGCCATTCCATAACCGCGCTTGTAGATTATTTTCCCGTCTTTGATTATCGCCAGGGCTGCTCCTGGGGAGATAGTTGAATCCCATTTAGAAAAGAGCTTATCCACCTTGTCTGTTTTTTCATCTGCGGACACAAGAGATACGAGAAAAGCTATAAAAAGGAAAATCCAGAACAACTTTGATTCTTGTAAGGATTTCTTCATATGAAATCTCCTTTTCTAGGGAAATTTTTTGAATCTTAATCCCCAACAACTCATATCATGGATTTTTCTTCCCTGTCAAGAACAGAACAGCCTATTAAGTTTATTGGGGTCAGGTCTTGTTTTTTGCTTTTACTCATACAGGCAAAAAGCAAGACCTGACCCCACTAACGAAAAATATTTTTGTAAACCTTTCCTGGGTTTTATCCGTTTCTAGGTATAAATGCATTTTTCACATAACATAAAGAGGAGAGGTCTAAAATGCTAAAAAATTATTTGAAAATCGCCTTGCGAAATTTCCAAAGGCATAAAGGATATTCCTTTATCAACATAGCCGGATTTGCTATCGGTATGGCCTGTTGTCTCATCATCCTTATCTATGTCCGCCATGAATTGAGCTACGACAGATACCATAAGGATGTCGAAAGGATTTATCGGATCGCAATAGACATCCGCCATCAAACCGCAAACAGGGTTTTTGCCCTCATTTCACCCACAGTGGCCCCGGCTTTAAAGGCCGACTTTCCCCAGGTCGAATACGCTGCCCGTGCTATACCGACATCAAGCCGGCTGGTCAAGAAGGAGGAGAGATTCTATTATGAGGATCGTTTCATGTATGCGGACCAAGAGCTGTTTGATATCTTCACTATTCCGTTTATTCAAGGAAATCCTCAGGAAGCTTTGACCCGGCCACAAACTTTAGTCATTTCGGAGAGAATGGCGCAGAAGTATTTTGGCAATTCCTATCCCATCGGGGGAACTCTGGAGATTAATCAGGAAGAGTACGAGATAACAGGAGTCGTGGCGAATTCTCCGGAAAATACGCACATGAAGTATGATTTGATCGCTTCTTTAGAGACGCTTAAAGACTGGGATGAGATGACAAACTGGCATTCGACCATGTTTTACACCTATCTGAAGCTTCAACCGAATGTGAATGTGGAAGAGTTTTCCCAGAAAGCCAGCCACATTGCGGATAAATATGCCGGGGAACGGTTGAACAACAGGGGAATAACTTATCATTACCTCCTGCAGCCAATATCCAGTATACACCTCCACTCTCATCTTCGTTATGAAATTGAGCCTCCAGGGAATCCCGTCTATGTCTATATTTTATCCTTTGTCGGCCTTTTTATTCTGCTCATTGCCTGTCTTAACTTCATGAATCTCTCCACTGCGCGCGCAGCGAACAGGGCCAAAGAGGTAGGTCTGCGCAAGGTTGTGGGCGCGCAAAGGCTTCAGCTTATCGGTCAGTTTTTAGGCGAATCACTGTTAGTGGCGCTTTTATCGTTAGGCTTGGCCTTGGTCATCGCCAGGTTTGCGATTCCGCTCTTGAGCGATCTGACCGGAATACCCCTGAGCTTCGATGCGTTTCTGAATCCAGTTGTGTTGTTTTCTCTGATTGGCGGTGCGATTATTGTGGGGCTAGCTGCCGGCCTGTATCCTGCGTTCGCGCTTTCTGCTTTCAGACCGGCTGTTACTCTTAAAGGGACTTTGAGTTCTGGATCTCGCGGTTTAGCCCTGCGGACGGTTCTTGTGGTTGCCCAGTTTGCTATTTCTGTTGTTTTAATAATCGGAACTCTGACCATGTACAAGCAGTTTAACTTCATGAAGAACCAGTATTTGGGATTCGAAAAAGAGCAAAAGCTCATACTCCCTCTCAGGGGAGGGATCAATATTCAAGAGAATTATGAAACTACAAAAGACATGTTTTCAAAACATTCCTCCATAACAAGTGTTACGGTTTCCTCCAGCGTTCCGGGTCGAGCAGTCTCTAATTTTGGCATTAAGCTGGTCGGAGAGGAGGATGATAAAAGTCAATCGATGTTTCACCTGTATTTTGATCATGATTTTATACCTGACTACGGAATTGAAATGGCAGCTGGGAGAGCCTTTCAGAAAGGAATGAGGACTGACATCGGAGGGGCTTTTCTCATCAATGAGGCGGCTGTCAAAGCTTTTGGCTGGAGCAGTCCTGAAGAAGCGCTCGGGAAGCGTCTACAAACAGGTTGGGGAGGGCGAGTAAATCCGGTCATCGGAGTTACGAAGAATTTCCATTATCGTGGATTACAAACTGAAGTTGAGCCTCTCGTCATGGAGTTTAGGCCTGAGGCGTTCGATCATATAACTCTATCCTTAGATATCACCAATCTTAAGGAATCCTTTGCTTTTGTTGAGTCTCAATGGAAGGCTTTGTTTCCTGGGAATCCTTTCGAGAGCTTTTTTCTGGATGCGGATTTCGACCGACAGTACCGTGCAGATGAGCAGGTTGGCAGCATATTCGGAATTTTTACTTTTCTGGGATTGTTCATCGCCTGCCTGGGACTACTGGGACTGGCTTCGTTTACGGCAGAAAGCCGGATAAAAGAAATCGGTATCCGTAAAATACTCGGGGCTTCTGTTGCGGGAATCGTCTTTATGCTATCCAAACAGTTCACAAAATGGGTGTTGCTGGCGAACATCATCGCCTGGCCGGTGGCTTATTTTGCCATGCACAGCTGGCTTCAGGGATTTACATACCGGATCAATATAGGAATCTTGACATTCGTCCTGTCAGCCATGATGGCTTTATTGATCGCCCTGCTGACTGTCGGTTACCAGGCCATAAGAGCTGCAGTCGCAAACCCTGCGGATACGCTGAGGTATGAATAATTTATTGGGGTCAGGTCTTGCTTTTTGCCTTTACTCAAACAGGCAAAAAACAAGACCTGCCCCCACTTATAGACCCCACTTATAGGGAGTCAATCGGTATCGCTGAGGTCGATGAATGCACGTTCTCCTCTGATCTTGACTTCGGTTCCGTATTTCTCTGACAGCGTCCGAAACCTTTCCAGGATTTCTGTGGCAAGCGTTCCTGTAGCAACCTCTGCAAACCCACGCCTGGTTAGAAACTCTACAGTACTGTAGGCGCCAACATACTCACCGCCTTCGTCGATATCCAAAGGGATCATCTGAATGGATTGAATAGACCCGCCGCGGATGGTCATGTTCGCCAGCAAGCCCCACCATGCAAAATCGTCATCATAGTTACCGATATTGGGATTTAGCCCCTGGTATGCGAATCCTCCGAGCTGTCGCAGGAGGGGGCGACCCTTGTATATCTCGATACCGTCGAATCCTATTAAGGAATCAAGGGAAATGCCGATTTGGAGAGCGATGTGAATTCTAGCTTCTTTTGGTTCTATGGACAATTACCTTAAGCTTCTCTTTTATTTTGGAGGACAAAGATTCAGGTTCATGCTCGGATAGAATTCGGTTAACTTTGTCAGCAGCCCGTTCAACGAGTGTTTTCCCGCCCTTTCCAATCCAGGAATCAAAAGTATCTCGCTCAAAGAGATTGGGATACCAACGTTCTTTGTAATGCTTGAGGGTATGTTCTGTAACTAAATAATTACCCTCGGGCCCGACCTTTTCAATAACATCTAAAGCCAAAGTCTCTTCAGTCACTTTGACGTCTTTAGTGAAAGCTTTAATCCAATCCACTATCTCATCGCAAATGACCAAATGAGAAAAAGAAAACGTTAGGCCGGATTCAAGATAGCCAAGATCATGGATCAGATCGCTGCCGGTGAGGGTTTCAAAGAGCAGACTCAAAGAAGCCTCGGCAGCGGCCTGCGGGTCTACTGTTTTGGACTCTGAGGCCCCTCCGAGTGAGAACATCGGAAGGCCATAAAATTTGGCCATGGACTGCATAATGCCTTGTTCGGGATCACAATAAGGATTTACGGCCGTACGCATATCGAGCGGACCCGGTGACATACCGGGGACAATAATCGGTGCCCCCTCGCGTTTTAATTGTGATAGCACCAATCCGACAAGAACACCGGCATAATCCAAGGCAACAGCTCCCGCTGTCGTTATTGGGCTTGTAGCTCCTTCTGTTGACGATGGTATGTAAAGAGATGGAATGTTCCTTTCCGCCAAAAAGAGCAGCTTTCTGAGTGAATCTTCATTATGAAGGAGTCCCGTTGGCACATTTATGTAGCAGGCAACGAGTGGATTTTTACTTAAAGATTCTGCACCACCCATCACAGCTTCAGCCATTTCCACACAATCCAGACATCCGCTAAAATCATAGGAGACAAAAACAATTGGTTTTGTGGTGTAATTGAGCATGGCTTCCATTTGGAAGCGATCGGCCATACTTTGATTGACATCAGAAGGAAGCACCATAGACATCACGAAGTCAATATTCTCGAGAGAATCACAGAGTATCACTCCTTCCGACACATCCTGTACAAACGGCTTTCTGCGTCTATTATTCCGATGATCAATGATATTCAGACAGTCGGACCCTGGTCCGTAATATTTATTGTGCTTGCCAAGGTTAATAGCAGGTCTTGCATGCCGGTCAAACAAGTCAATTTTTTTCGGCGCGGTTGCCAGGGCATTTTCCACAAGATGGGAAGGAATCCTCACGAGATTGCTGTCAATGACCTTGGCGCCAGCCTTCTTTAATAATTGGATGGCTTCCTCCATATGCAGACGTGCGCCAACACGATCCAGAATTTCCAGACTGGCCGCATGTATTTTCCCGCATTTCTCCTGTGAAAAACGGTTTAATGGTACACTGAAATCAGTATCATCATTTTTATCACTAGTCATCTTTTCTATACCCCGAAAACAATAAATCTTATGATTTAAACTAAATAAACGTTATGGTAAATATCATCTTAATGGACTTATCGGGATAAGACAAGACTCTTAATAAATTCAGTATGATTTGTAGCCATTGACCAGGTTGTTTCGAGTGTGATAGTTTCACTTCGGGATTCCAGGGTGTTAAAATGACGAAGAGATGAAACCAGCAAAAGCATCTCAGCCGGATCATCGACGTACCCATGTGCGATGGAGCATTCTCGCTCTTTTGTTCATGGCAAGCTTCGTGGCCTACATGCTGCGAACGAACATGTCTATAGCCGGCGAAAACATGATGACCGATCTCGGGTTGTCTACAATTCAGCTAGGTATGGTGCTTTCGGCTTTTGCTTGGGGATATGCCATTTTCCAGTTTCCGGGCGGCATTTTCGGCGACAAAATAGGATCCCGTCGGGCTTTGACAATTATCGCGGTCTTGTGGGGGATCCTGACATTGGCCACGGGCCTGGTACCCGGAACAAGACTGGCATCGGTGACCGTCATCCTGGCCATACTCATCGGACTGCGATTTCTTATGGGGGTCATGCAAGCACCGTTGTTTCCGGTGACCTGTGGTGGAATGATCGGAAACTGGTTCCCGGTATCAGGATGGGCATTTCCGAACGGAATAACGAGTACGGGGCTGACGCTGGGTGCCGCCGCTACGGCACCGCTGATCGCATGGCTGATGGAAACGTTGGGATGGCGCCAATCCTTTATCTTAACGGCACCCTTAGCATTTCTGATTGCAGGAGTCTGGTGGTGGTATGTGAGAGACAATCCGGCCGATCACCCGCGAGTCAGCAAGAAAGAGCTGGACTTGATCAAGGCAAACCGGCCATCACCGGAGCATGCTATCGAAGACAAGGCGGCCTGGAAGCGCGTGCTTAAAAATCGCGACATTCTGTTGCTCACTGCGAGCTATTTTTGTATGAACTACGTTTTCTATATTTTCTTCAACTGGTTCTTCATCTACCTTATTGATGTTCGGGAATTCAAAATCATGGAAGGCGGTTACTTCGCTGCAGCTCCCTGGGTGGTCGGTGCTGTCGCTGCAAGTGTCGGGGGACTTTGGTGTGATCGTCTCTGCAAACGCATCGGACCACGCTGGGGATACAGGATTCCCGGCATCGTCGGTCTCAGTCTCGCAGCCGGGCTTCTTTTTCTTGGGGCCACCGCCAAGAATTCTTATCTGGCCGTAGTGTTCCTTTCGTTAAGTTTTGGATGTACTCAACTCACTGAGGGAGCATACTGGGCGGCAGCGATCTCCGTATCCGGCAAACACGCATCAGCAGCCACCGGAGTAATGAACACGGGTGGAAACGTTGCGGGCGGTATAGGGGCTCTTCTCGTTCCGATCACAGCGGAGGCTTTTGGCTGGGTGCCAGCGTTAGCGACTGGATCGGTGTTCGCCTTGATTGGTGTCGTGTTGTGGCTGTTCGTGCGTGCCGACAAACCCATGACTTTTTGTTCCAGATAGTCCAGAGTAGGTTCTCTTCCCTGCGGATTTCTTTTTGACTGGAGAAGTTTCTTTACTGTATTATTGCCAATGCTGCGGCCAAGAGTGCAGACATTGAACATGAAGGAGGGAAAATTGTCAAAACCAAAAAGTAAATTCTTATGGTGCGCAATATGAGAAGGAGTTTATTGGTCAAGCTGACACTGGTATTGCTCACCATCACGACGGTTGCCAACAGCCAGTCAAGACTCCCCAACGTCACGCATGAGGGGATCGAGGTCAAGGAGATCTGGATTCCGATGCCCGATGGCGTGCGGCTGGCAGCCAGTCTGTTCATGCCGGCGGATCGAGAAGCTACCGCCAAATTCCCTGTGCTACTCGAATATCTGCCATATCGAAAAGACGAAAGCCGCAAAGGCCGGTTCGCGCAGTTCTCATACTTTATCTCGCGAGGTTACGTCGTCGCTCGTGTGGATATCCGAGGCAGCGGCACCAGCGAAGGAAAACTGATCGAGTACGAATATACAGATCAGGAACAGGAAGATGGCGAGGTGGTCATTGACTGGCTGTCGAAACAGGCATGGTCCACAGGTAACGTCGGCATGTTTGGTATCTCATGGGGGGCATTCAACTCAATCCAGATGGCGATGCGCAATCCGTCAGCACTGAAAGCCATTGTAGCAATCATGGGTACCGACGATCTGTTTCGCGACGACGTTCATTTTATCGATGGGATGATGCATGTCGATTCCTACGAGTTCGGCCAGGATATTGCTAATATTCTGCCCGCACCACCGGATTACGTCATTGATGAGGCCTATTTTCGCGATCGCTTCGATACGGAACCCTGGCTACTCATATACAAACGTCAGCAACATGACGGTCCGTTCTGGAACCGGGCATCACTTAATTCCGATTACTCCAGCATCAACATACCGACATTTGTCATCGGTGGATGGTATGACGGCTATCGCGACAGCGTGCCTCGAATGCTCGAAAAACTTGAGGCCCCAGTCAAGGGCATGGTGGGTCCCTGGGCGCACATCTGGCCGAACTTGCCCTATCCAGAGCCTGGAATGGAATGGCGCCACGAGGCCGTTCGCTGGTTCGATCATTGGTTGAGGGGCGATGACACAGGCATTATGGATGAACCCCGGTTCGCAGTTTATGTTCGCGAGTGGCATCCGCCGGGCGCTGTCGATAAGGTGCCAGGCTACTGGCGTTGGGAAGACGGCTGGCCGATCAGTCGCACCAAAAAACTGGCACTGTACGCGCACGCTGATCACACATTGTCGAGTGCTAAATCTGTTGGGGGCGACGGACAAACCCATAGGCTCCGATATCTTCCCACGGTCGGCGTAGAGGCATCGGGTAACATCAATTGGTGGGGGGATTTTCCGTGGGATCAGCGCGGCACCGACGCCTACAGCCTGGTCTATGATACTGACCCGCTGGACCAAGACCTGGAGATCCTCGGCTTTCCAAGGGCGATATTGCATGTATCGGCGGATGCGCCCCTGGCCAATTGGATCGTGCGCATTTCTGACATCGCGCCCGATGGAACCGTCACTCAGGTGGCGGGAGCCGGTCTTAGCGGCGCGCACCGGAAATCTGCGGAAGAGCCGGAGGCACTTGTACCCGGCCAGGTTTACAAGCTAGCGTATGACTTGCACTTTACTTCGTGGGTGTTCCCCAAGGGGCACCGTATCCGTCTGGCTGTCAACAACGCACTCTGGCCAATGATCTGGCCCACACCCTATGCGATGACCACGACACTGGAGGTGGAAGGCGCGAATGCATTGCATATTATGCTGCCGGTAGTGCCTGAGTCTGACCGGACGGGCCCTGAATTTCTACCTCCAGCCAAGAATCCGGAACTCCCGGGTTACGCCAATCTGAAACTCGGTGATGAAACCGACTCAGGCTATGCCGAAACCAGGAGCATTGAGCGCATTCCGCTTGCATTTCAAACACGTATTGTAGCTTCGGGGACGAGCGGTTCAGTATATCCTTGGGCGACAATTAAGTATTGGGAGAATATAGTCCATGAAGCGCAGGATAACGACCCTGCCAGAGCGAGTGTAACGGGTAAAACTCGTTATACAGTTGAACTGGAAGATAGAACACTGACAGTGGAAGGTAATCTTTCGTTCACCAGTGATGGCAAGAACTTTTTCTACACGTACACGCGGCGGGTGCTGGAAAATGGAAAACTCATCAGGGAGAAAACCTGGGAAGAGACCATTCCGCGCCATCATCATTAGTATGAAGGATTCCTGGTCGAATTGACCTGGCCCCCATCAATGTACCACCTGTAAAACTGCTTTAATTTTCAGGCATTTACAATTGATCAGGAGTGATGAGTCTTCGATGGCAGCCCTAACATACGCAATCTTAGAACTTTAATAGAGCTTATTTATGCACTGAGAAGCAACAAGTTCTTCCTTCAAATTCAGAAATTGAGCCAGTTTGCATAAATCTTTAAGAGGTTGAGGATTCGGATCCTTCTGCTGTCTCTCTGTTTCGTGGGATTCAGCAAAACCTTCCTTAATTATTTATTGATTATTGTCGATTGGGAAATCTGGTCTTTACTGCGATTTCTTTTCCGAAATCAACACACTCTTTCAAAGAATTCTCATCCGGATTCCATATTGATTTTATTCCATCCTCCAGCAAGTCAAATCCAGCACTTTCAAGCCCCTTGCTGATCACGTCAACTGACTCTCCGCTCCAGCCATAAGTTCCGAACGCCGCTGCCTTCTTCTCCTTGAATTTCAATCCCCTTATCTGCTCCATGAATCCGGCCACTGCGGACAGGATTCCCCCGTTAAAAGTTGGTGATCCGACTAAAAGAGCTTTGGATTTGAAGACTTCGGTCACAACGTCATTCTTGTCCGATCGGGAAATGTTAAACAACTTAACCACTGTCTTATCGTCGGCCGATTTTATCCCTTTTGCAATCGCTTCCGCCATTTTCCTTGTCCCGTTCCACATCGTGTCGTACACGATGGTAATCTGGTTTTCTCTGTAATTTTTAGACCAATCAAGATACTTGCCTACAATCTGCAATGGATTGTCCCTCCAGATTACCCCATGACTGGGGCAAATCATGTCCACGGGGACATTCAGGCTTTTGAATTCGTCTATTTTTTTCTCAACAAGAGCGCTGAATGGAGTTAAAATGTTGGCGTAATATTTTATGCATTCCTGGAACAGCTCGGCCTGATCTACCAAATCGTTGTACATCAACTCGCTGGCCAGGTGTTGACCAAAAGCGTCGTTGCTGAAGAGGAGGTTTTCTCCCGTGAGGTAGCTGAACATGCTGTCCGGCCAGTGAAGCATTGGAGCCTCTATGAACATCAGTTCCTTTTTACCCAGATTGAGCTTGTCTCCAGTTTTGACGGGAACGAAATTCCAATCCTTGTGGAAATGACCCTTTAACGATTTCACGCCGTTGTTCGTGCAGTAAACAGGAGTATCTGGAATGTTTTCCATTAATTCCGCCAGTCCGCCGCTGTGATCTATCTCGGCATGATTGGCAATAACATAGTCGATTTTCTTGAGGGAAAAATGCTTGTTCAAATTCTCAACGAACTCAGCACCGAAAGGACTCCAGACCGTGTCAATTAGGGCCGTTTTTTTGTCTTTCACGAGATAAGAGTTATAAGTAGTCCCCCTATGAGTTGAATATTCATCTCCATGGAATTTTCTTAGTTCCCAGTCCACCTTTCCAACCCAGTAAACGTCTTTTTTAATCTCTTTCATGTAATTGCCTCCAAAAACATTATCTGATGTTCTTTTTATATATTAACATAAACAAATTTAAAAATAATTGATTTGAGTCAAATTTTTTATTGTCGGTTTCCATCGTGAATCGATGCTTCATGATGCTTAGACAGATCTCTCCCCACGTGCCAAATGCGTAACAAAATCGATTGAAAAGCGTTGGAAATACGGTATGGCGACTGAAAACCAGAAAAGCTCAAATCATCAATTTTTCTGGGGAAATCAGGGAAAATCTGAGTGGCAGCCCTAACATACCCAATCTTTGAACTTTAATAGAGCTTATTTATGCACTAAGAAATAATAGCTTTATGTTTCAGGTTCAGGGATTATAATGAGGGAGGTGATGCCAGGTGGATAAATTTTTTACAGCAGATCATCACTTCAACCATAAGGGAATTATAGAGCATTGTAATAGACCATTTAAAAATGTATGGGCTATGAACGAATACTTAATTAATTGTTGGAATGAAGTAGTTCCCAGGGGAGGGCTAGTGTACCACCTTGGAGATTTCGCCTGGGGTACAGGAAAGGGATACGGAACGCTAGGGGTTGGGGAAATAATAGATAGACTAAACGGACAAATAATCCTTGTTCGGGGTAGCCATGATAAACCAGCCATAAAGTTAGCTCATGGATTTGTAAAAATTTCACTACTAGAGGAAGTATCAATTAACGGACAACTTATAGTTCTTTGTCATTACGCTATGCGAGTATGGAGAGCATCTCATTTTAATTCCTGGCATTTGTACGGACATTCTCATGGAAGGTTAGAACCTATCGGGAAATCCCTTGATGTGGGGGTAGATGGACATAATTTTTACCCCTGGTCTTTTGATGAAATTAAACAATATATGGAAAAAAGACCTGATAATTTTAATTATGTGAGAAAAAAATCTATGTCTGGCGTTAATGGAATGCTTGGACAAGTCGGCGAAGTCAAAGAATGGAGTGAAACAAACGGAAAGATTTTTATCCATGGAGAACTATGGAATGCTATCAGTGAGGTTCCTCTATACCCAGGTGATAAAGCAATCATCCAAGCAGTGGATGGACTTATTTTAAAGGTGAAGCCAATTGGTAATTCAGGGCAGGACAAAAAATTCCAAAAAATACGGTAATGAGAATCCCCTCCCCACAATCATCTTTAGCCATAAACTCGCTCTGCTTTCTTTTCCAACCCAGGGCAGCCAGGGCTTTAGGGTCTTTGACTTCCATATAACTCAACAAGAGAACACGGCTATCAAGATTGTAACAATAATAGATCCAAGGCCGAGTATAATTGTCCACCTTAGATTTTTTCTGTGCCTCTTGGCATCAGCTTCTCCTTTTAGCTGCTTTCTTTCCCGCTAGGTTCCCGATCTCGATAATTTTATCTCCAATGATGCCGATATCGCTATAGAACCAGGGATTGCCTGTACCATCTACAATTTTCCCATTCTTGATAAGAATATCAAAATCTTCCGCAGCCAGGCTGAGGGACAAGGAAAAAGTGATGAATACAAGTAATAAAGCCTTAAAAACAACGAATTTTATCTTTCTCATTTTTAACCCTTCTTTGGATTTTTTCCTAAATTTCTTGTTATGATCTATGCTTTAAAGTAGCGAATTCTTTTTCTGACACGTGGGGCATTTAATAGCCACTTTTATCCCTCTTAGCTAGCTTGGCAAAAGAATAACAATAAATAATAAGAGAGTCAAATTGAACTAGTCTCAGGACGTCCCTTTAGCAAATTTTATGGTAAATATATGCAGGAATGTGCAAACATACACCAAGCTCCTCAAAAACGAAAATTCCCTTACCCCCATGCCCGTTGCTGAGTTTAGGAATACCGGGCAGAGATACCCCCGTGCGCAAAATAAGGGACAAATTATGCTTAATATCGCCTAATTTTGATTAATGGTGCTTGAAGAGAAAAGACAAAATGAAAACAGCTTCCTCCATAAAATTCACCAACTACCTCAGCACACTAACTGCTTATGACATTCACTCAGTTTTACAATTAGCTGCTGCTAATATAAAATATTTTTTGGTTGTAAGATAAATAATACGCTTTATCAGATATAGCTAAAGGAATAGACAATATGAAGCTGTTTTATGTTTGTGCTTTTTTAATATTATTCTTTTTAATAATACCCAGCGGAAATGCCACAGAAGAAATGGCAGAAAAGACGGGAAAGGATTGTAGCTATTGTCATCTTGACCAATCCGGAGGAGGAGAATTAACCAAAGCAGGGAAGGAATATCTTACAAAAGAATCTGAAAGTTATGAATCTGCTCAAGGCAAAGAAATCCTTCACTATATTCGCCTTATTGCAGGATTCCTCCATATTCTTACAGCAATTTTCTGGTTCGGGACCATACTTTACGTGCATTTAATTCTTAAACCTCAATATGCTGCTCATGGCCTTCCAAAAGGAGAAGTCAAATTAGGTCTAATTTCAATGATTATTATGGCAGTAACCGGTATTACCCTAACAGTTTTCCGAGTTCCCTCATTCTCATTCCTGTTTGAGACTCGGTTTGGCATTTTGCTTCTTATCAAAATTTTTCTTTTTCTTACGATGGTTTTTTCAGCACTATATGTTGTACTAATCGTAGGCCCAAAATTAAGAGCAAAGAAAGATATGAAATTTCAAGATCCGAAAGAATATTATACAGCTGATGAGTTAAGGAATTTTGACGGCGCAAGAAGTAATCCCGTTTATGTTGCATTTAACAACAAGATTTATGATGTCTCCAAGAGCAGCTTTTGGAAGGATGGAAATCATTTTGGCAAACATAGCGCTGGCACAGATTTGACAGGAATGTTGGACCAAGCTCCCCACGGTGAAGAGAAATTACAAGGACTGGACCAAATTGGTAAACTGGCTCTCATGAAGACAAAGAAAGAAATCCCTTCTCAGGAGAGAGTGTTTTATTTTATTGCCTACATGAATTTAGGCCTTGTCATTCTTATTACGCTCATTTTAGCTCTGTGGCGATGGTGGTAGGTAGGAACTAGGTTGCAGGTTCGAGTCCGGGCCCTCGGCATTCCTTTTATGAATTGAATTCTGGCTCCTCCACTTTAATTTATACTTCCTTTGGGTTTGGACCATATTGATTTTCACCAGGATTGCTGTCTATACACATAAGCACTAAAAGCCAAATCGAACCAATTAATGGAATTAAGGCAATTAAAATCATCCAACCACTTTTTCCAACATCGTGAAGCCTTCTCACTGTAACTGCTAAGTAAGGTATAAGAACAGCTAAAGCATACAGGATATAGAATAAACCATACCCTATATTCTCAATAGCTGTTCCAAGCACATTGTCAAGAATCACTGCCACAATAGCAAAAATTAAATAGAACAACACAAACATCCAATACTCTTTTCTCCTTGCTCTTCCCCTAAATACAGCGTAATTTTTTAAAACTTTTAGATACCAATTCATAAGACTATCCTCCTTTTAAATTTTTCTACTCATATGGCTTTTCAATAACCCCCCGTTTTTTAGAGTGGGTTCTGGTCTCCACTACTTTTATTAGAAATAAATGACTGTCCATAAATGAGGGGTGAGTAGACCGGGGAGTTTCACCCCAGCCCCTCTCAAAACCGTACGTGAAGCTCTCGATTCATACGGCTTCCGCCATCCAAATCTCATGGCCTAACTCCAAAACGCCAATGGGCAAACAGATCGGGATTATTCTTGTACACATTCTTTAGCCACGATTTCGCAGCCCTGACTCTGTACCGGAGCGCTTTGTACTTGTTCCGTATCCATTTCAGCAATTTGACGTTCAGTCGGTGCAGAAAGTGCTTAAGGCATACTAGCCTGAACTTCCCATAATAGTATATCCAACCCCTCAATTTCGGATTCAGCATTTTGGCTATTTCCTCAATACTCATTTCCGTTCGGCGATGTATTTTCAGCCTTCTTATCTCTCTTGCCATTTTCTTCAGCGCTTCCTTACTCACTGCGGGTGAAAAACTTTTAAATCTCGTTCCTTTCGGCGATCTTGTCGGTCTGGCCCGGAAGGTGTAGCCTAGAAAAGTAAACTCCGTGTACTTGAATTCAGCTTTCCTATTACTGTCTTTGCAGTATACGATCTTTGTCTTCTCCGCATTCAGTTCCAGCCCACATTTCTCCAGTCTCTCTCTTATCTTATTCAATACGTGTGTCGCTTGAGTGAGGGATTTGCAGTGAACAATAATATCATCCGCATACCGTTCAAATTCTACCGCTGGAAATTCTCTCTCCATCCACTTATCAAAGGCGTGATGGAGGAAGGTGTTCGCTAATAGCGGACTTATCACTCCTCCCTGGGGTGTACCTTTGATTCTTGCTTCTCGTTTGCCTCCCTCTTTCTCAACTGGTGCTTTCAACCACCGTTCTATGTACATCAGCACCCATTTCTCCTTTGTGTGTTTCATCACTGCCCGCATTATCAATTGCTGGCCCAAGTTGTCAAATAGACCTTTAATATCAACATCTATGACCCAGTCGCTTTTCCAGCAGTGACGCCTGGCCTTTTCAATTGCATCATGGGCGCTTCGCCCGGGCCTGTATCCATAGGAATTTCTGTGAAAATCTGGTTCCACCTGGGGCTCCAACGCATCCCTAACTACCATCTGGGCGATCCTATCTCCTACTGTCGGTATCCCCAATTTCCTGATCCTGCCATCTTTCTTCGGGATTTCCACCTCCAACACAGGGGGCGGATAATAACTACCTGATGCCATCCGGTTCCACAGTTTGTAGAGATTGTCTTCCAGTTTAGCCTCATAATCCTTTAAGCTTACCCGGTCGACTCCTGCACTTCCTCTGTTCGCTTTTACCTTCTTGTAGGCCTCCCATGCCTGACGTTTTGTTATAGGTTGAGACTTTTGTTTAAGCATGATCGATCCTCCCGCTTCCGCGGTTGTCCATCCTCCTTAAACGGATGGCCCCGGCCCTTCGCTCCACCTCCATTACAGAGGCTTCCTCACTACTACGACCGGGTCCGCCACTGAATACCGCCTCGATACTCTCAGCCTCGATGGTTCTCATCTTG
>Ga0307379_10001526_pt1 | contig 36502 bp, 29 predicted proteins | sample UN2MG_FD_202237 | JGI IMG/M metagenome (GOLD analysis project Ga0307379, IMG submission 202237) | Soil microbial communities from Risofladan, Vaasa, Finland - UN-2 | ecosystem: Environmental > Terrestrial > Soil > Coastal area > Acid sulfate soil | place: Finland: Risofladan, Vaasa | collected...
GGCGCCGCAGTTCATGGCGATCCTGCCCGGTGTCAGACCATAGCAGGGAGCGCTGTCATTGGTGCCGAGCATCATGACGACGGCGTCAAGCGGCGCGTGGGATTCCAGCAGTGGCGGCAGCATCGCGAGCCCGTTGCGATAGGGGCGCGAAGGCTCGTCAGTCGCCACGGTGCGGGCGTTCAGCCCTTCTTCGATCACCCGGGCATGACCCCCAAGCGCGCTCTCAAGCACGCATGGCCAGCGGTCCTCCGGCGCAAAGCGTGAGCCGTCCTTCGGGTTGTAACCCCAGGTATTCGAGTCGCCATAGCAAAGGATGGATTTCGTCATGCCTGGGCCCCCTCAGCCTGTGCGGCATGACTTTCGAGCACGCCGCGCTTTACGTTGCTGGGTAGCATCTTCATGGAGAGCGGCCATGAAGCCAACACCCAAAGCGACCAGCACAACGGCAAAGGGGAGTGCCGCCGCTACGGCCATAGCCTGAAGCGCGCCAAGCCCGCCGGCGATCAGCAGCGCTGCTGCGACAGCACCTATGCCGACGCCCCACTGTACCCGTTCGAGAATTGGCGGCTCCGTATGTCCGCCGCATTGCATCGTGGTGATAACCAGCGTTCCGCTGTCGGCGCTGGTCACGAAGAAGATGGCGACGAGCAGCGTGACGGCCCCTGCGATGATCGTGGCAAACGTACCGGTTTGCAGGAAATCGATCATCGCGTAGAGCGACAGGGCTGGCGCGTTCTTAGCGATTTCCACGATGGCGGGCCCGGCACGAGCCGCAGAGATGGCCGCGCCACCCATGATCGACAGCCAAACGAAGGTGATGGCCGTTGGGATGAGCAGAACGCCCAAGATAAACTCGCGCACGGTACGCCCGCGTGAGATGCGCGCGATAAACAGGCCGACGAAAGGCGTCCAGCTGATCCACCACCCCCAATAGAACGTGGTCCATGACGCGGACCATCCTGTGTCATCCGTCGCCGTGTTGTAGGTCAGCCAGGGAAGGTTGACCAAATAGTCGCCGAGCCGGATGGAGAAGTTTCGCAAAATCGGTTCTATCGGCGCCGAGACAAGGACCACCGCAAGAATCAGCGCAGCGAGCCAGATATTGGCGAGCGACAGGAGTCGGATGCCCCGATTGAGCCCGGAGCTGACCGACAGCACGGCGGCGCCGCAGATCACCGCAACCAGAAGCAGCTTGTGCTCCGTCGAGACGTGCCAGCCGAACAGCCGATTGAGCCCGGCATTGATCTGGTCGGCGCCGAAGCCAAGAGACGTAGCCAGGCCAAATACGGTGGCGACGATGGCGACGACATCGACGAGCTTGCCGGGCCACCGCTCCACGGCGTCGCCGATCAGCGGACGCATGGCGGAGCGGACCGTCAGGGGCTCGCCCTTGCGGAACGAAAAGTAGGCGAAGATCAACCCGGCGACCGTGTAGAGCGCCCATGGCATGAGTCCCCAATGGAAGAAGGTGAGCTCCATGGCCACGCGGGCCCGCACGATGCTGGAGGGGTTTGGGCCCCAATCGGCGAGCAGCGGGTTGCCTGCATAGTGTGTGAGGGGTTCGGCGATCGACCAGAACACGAGACCGATCCCCATGCCTGCGGCGAACAGCATGGCCGACCAGGATATCCGGCCAAATTCCGGTCTGTCATCGTCGGCGCCGAGCCGCACGGAGCCCCAGGGGCCGATGGCCAAGACCACGCACATGATAAGGGCCGCGAACACAACCGCGCCGTAGAACCACCCTGCGGACTCCGAGATGATGTCGCGTGCCGCGGCGAAGCTCTCGTCCGCCAAGGTCGGCCAGCCGATGGTGACGAGCACGAAGGCGAGAACCACGAGCTTCGCGCTCGCCGGCACGCCGATGGTGCAGTGAGCGAGGGGTGCGTCCGTGCCGGCGTCGCGGCCAGCCTCCACTAAGCCGCCTTTCGGAAATGCATGATGCCCCAGGCGAGCAGGCCGCCTTCGGCCCCGGACACCCAATGGCCAAGGCCCTTGAGCATGCGATTGACGAAGGCGTCGCTCGCGCCGAGCTCGTCCCGTCGCGCATCCAGCTCCTCGGTGACGCGGGCGTAGTGGGTGCGCATATGCCCAGTCAGTTCCTCGACCTCGACCTCTTCGAATCCACGCCCGGAGAGTTCCTCGCGATAGAAGCCGAAGGACGCGAGATCGGACAGATGGATGCGGTCGTAGATAGGCTTCAGCGGAGACCGATCTTGAAGCGCATCCGCCTGCATGGGGTCGGTAAAGATGAACTCGCCGCCCGGCTTGAGCACGCGTGCGACCTCATCCAGAACCGCGCGCCGGTCTGGTGCATGCAAAATGGCGTCCTGACTCCAGGCAAGATCAAAACTCGCTGCCTCGAACGGCAGAGAGTCGAACGAGCCGTCGACGACAGTGATCTTGTCGTCCAGGCCGGCCTCATGTGTCAGAGCGCGGTTGCGCTCGTTCTCGACGGCCGAGAGATTGAGGCAGGTGACCTGCGCGCCGTAGCGATCAGCGAGCACCCGGGCCGCCCCGCCATAGCCCGAGCCGAGATCGAGTATGTGCTTGCCTTGAAGAGCGCCGGCCTTCCCCGCCATGTGCTCCACGGTGCGCCGGCTCGCGGCGCTGATGTCGGGACCTTGATCATAGAGCCCCACGTGAATGTCCTCGCCGCCCCAGATGGTGCGGTAGAAATCGTCCGCCTCGTCGCTGTCATAGTAGTCGCGGGCGAGCGCAATGGTCTGATCAGTTGCTGCCATAGCTCTTCTCCGCAACGTGAATAAAGAAGTCGGGATTTGTCTCCTCGCCTTCCTCCTGGAAGTCACCGTAAGAATGGATTTGTTGGAACCCGGCCTCGCGTAGCAGCTTGCGCGTGTAATTCTTGCGCAAGGGAAACATGTTGAGATTGTGCCGCGACCCGTCCGGGAACACGTATTCGAAGCGGGCAAGTCCTTCGTCGACATGGACCGGCTCGGCCGTGACCTGATCGCCGCAATAATAGTATTTGTGCTTGCTGGCGAAGCCTTCGTCCAAGATGCTGTCGTAATTCCGCTGGTCGAGGATCAGGATGCCGTCATGTTTCAGCGCGGCGTAGAACTCCGCAAGCGCGCGCCTGCGGTCGTTCTCGTCGAACAGATGCGTGAAGCTGTTGCCAAGACAGATGATCGCATCGAACTTTCCACGCACGCCCTCATTGAGCCAGCGCCAGTCCGCGTGAATGGTCTTGAGCACCACATGATGCCGGCAGCCATTATCAAAAGCTTTGGCAAGCATTTCGGCGGATCCGTCGACCGAGGTGACGTCGAATCCGGCTTTTACGAGCTGAACGGAGTGAAACCCCGTGCCAGCGGCGACATCGAGAACGCTCTCTTTGCCGCGTGCCTTTAGAACATCGATGAAGAAGCGGCCTTCACTTCTCGCCCGCTGATCCCAATCGATGAGTTCGTCCCATTTCTCGACAAAACCACGGACATATTCCGTGACATATGAATCGGTTTCCCGAACCGTGATCGGATTATCGCCGTAGTCTTGCGTGGTCGTGGGGACAAACAAACTTCTCGTCGCGTCCGAGATGGGGGCCTCCCTTTCTCCAGGAATGAATACGCCAGATTTTTTGAGTGGGGAGCCTATAACATCATGAGGCCGCGCTGGCCACCCAACCTACGGCACTCATGTTCGCCGAATGCCCGATGTTCACGAAAACACGGCAGAACGCGCTGCTTTTCAAGGGCTGGATGGGTGCGCCGCCGCCGGCGTTACGCGCCAGATGGCGTTGCCGACATCGTCCGCGACGAGCAGAGCGCCGGATTTGTCGATCGCCACGCCCGCGGGCCGGCCATAGGCATCGCCCTCGTCGCTGAGAAAGCCGGTGAGAACGTCTTCCGCCTTGCCTGAGGGCCGGCCTTGCTCGAATGGCACGAAGATCACCTTGTAGCCGCTGGGCGGCTTTCGGTTCCATGAGCCGTGCTGGCCGATGAAGGCGCCGCCCCGATAGCGCGCGGGAAACAGCGCCCCGTCGTAGAAAGCGAGGCCGAGCGAGGCGGTGTGGGGCCCGAGCGCATAGTCCGGCACGATGGCCTTGGCGACGAGGTCCGGCCGTTGCGGGTCTGCGCGCGGGTCGAGATGGTCGCCGTAATAGCTATAGGGCCAGCCGTAGAAGCCGTTCTCTTGCACGGTGGTCATGTAGTCCGGCACCAGATCGCTGCCAAGCTCGTCGCGTTCGTTAACCGTGGTCCACAGCGCGCCGCTGTCGGGATGGAAGGCGAGCCCTACGGGATTGCGCAAGCCTGTGGCGAAGAGGCGCGATGTGCCGGTGGCAAGATCTATCGCGTGAATGGCGGCGCGGCCTTCTTCGTGTTCCATGCCGCGCTCGCCGAGATTGCTGTTGGAGCCGACGCTCGCATAGAGACGCGCGCCATCCTGGCTTGCCACGACATTCTTCACCCAATGAAGGTTGACAGGGCCGGCTGGTAAATCGGCGGTTTTCTCGCCCTTCGCGGTGATTTCCGTGGCGCCGTCCGTGTAGGGAAAGCGCACCACGCCATCGGTGTTGGCCACGTAAAAGTCGTTGCCGACCAGCGCCATGCCGACGGGCGAATTGAGGCCGGTGAGAAAGGCCGAGCGCGTTTCGGCCACGCCGTCCCCGTCGGCGTCGCGCAACAGCGTGATGCGGTTGGCGCTCGGCACATCGGCGCCGGCCCAGCGCATGCCCATCTTCATGGCCCAGCCCATGAGCCCGCGCGTCAGATGTGGCTGCGGCGGCGCTGACGTTTCTGCCACCAGCACATCGCCATTGGGCAACACTGAGAGCCAGCGGGGATGATCGAGCCCGGTGGCGAAGGCGTTTACGGCGAGGCCTGCAGCGGGCCTAGGCTTTACGCCCTCAGGCCAGCCCTTCGCGTGCGCCAGGACCACTGTCGGCAAAAACGTCTGCACCGGCTGTGGCAGCTCCGGATTAGGCCCGGTGCCCGCCTCGACGGGGAGCGTTGCCTCGTCGCCGCAACCGCTCAGGGCAACGCAGAGAAGGAAGAGAGATAGAAATGACGTAACCCGAGCAGGCATGACAATGACCTAGTGTTTAGGGCGCACCTGTCGGCGGCACTATAGCGCCCGGGACATGGGACAAAATGCCGTGATCGCCGGTCCAAATCACTGGCGACAATCCCATTATCATTATGTAGTGATTACTAGGATTGTACCTGGCCCTGTGTTCCGCTGCCCGTTTGGGGTAGTTTCCCCCCTAGAGAGCCTTGCCCACCCTGCGATCGGCAGGCTCGCCTCTCGAGAAGTCACCATGCAGCAAAAAAATCCAGGCGCGAAGCGTCCGTCCGCTGAACAGAAGAACGACGCCGAGGCCGCCTCCAGCGAGCCGACGCCAGCGGAGACGAAAGACACGCCACCGCCGGCCGAGACCCCGCCGTCTGCACAACGCGGTGGCCGTATCCTCCTGATCGCGCTGGCGGTTATCGGCCTGGCCGCGATCGGCTATCGCTACATGGTCGCGCCGCAAGGCAGCGATCAACAGGCCGCAAGCCAAGCGGCGCCCCCGGCTGCTCCGCCCGTGACCGTGGCCAAGCCGGTGATCAAGACACTCCGCGAATGGCGCGACTTTACGGGGCAGTTCGAGGCCCAAGAGTCCGTCGAGATCCGGGCTCGTGTGAGCGGCTATCTCGAATCGGTCAACTTTACCGATGGCCAGCTCGTGAAGAAGGGCGATCTCCTTTTCATCATTGAGCCGCGGCCTTACGACATTGCCCTCGATTCGGCGAAGGCCCAACTTGACCAGGCGGAAGCACAACTTCAGCTTGCCAAGGTGCAGCTTGAGCGCACCGCGCAGCTCCGCAAGAACGACTACGCCTCGCAGCAGACCTATGACGAGCGCGCCGCGGAGGTGAAAGGCGCCGCGGCGTCTCGGGACAACGCGCTCGCTGCGGTCCATCAGGCGGAGCTCAATCTCGACTACACGCGCGTGCTTGCGCCCGTCTCCGGCCGTGTCGGTCGTCACGAAGTGAGCATCGGCAATCTGGTGATGGGCGGGACAGGCGAAACCACACTGCTCACAACCATCGTTTCGCTGGACCCCATCTGGCTGATGTTCAATGTCAGTGAAGGCGATGGCATGACCTATAAGCGCCTCATCCAGAAAGGCGAGGTCGAGTCGGTCCGCGACAACAGCGTGAAGGTCGAGGGTCAACTCATGGACGAGGCCGACTGGCCGCTGAAAGGCGCCATCGATTTCGTGGACAATCAGTACAGCCGCTCCTCGGGCACCATCCGTGTGCGTGCCTCGTTCCCCAATCCGAAACTCTTCATCACGCCCGGTCAGTTCGGCCGAGTGCGCGTGCCCATGTCGCAAGAGAAGCCGACCATGCTCGTCCCGGATTCGGCGGTCGTCACCGATCAGTCCGTGAAAATGCTCTTCACCGTCACGGAGGATGGGACTGTGGTGCCAAAGCCGGTCGAGCTCGGATCTGTCGCCGACGACGGTTTGCGCATCGTCAAGAGCGGCATCACGGCCGACGATGAGATCATCATCAACGGCTTGCTTCGCGCACGGCCGGGCCAGAAGGTCACGCCGGAGCAGGGAGAGGTGAAGCCCCCCTCCGCCGCCCCGGATAGCCAGAAATGACGGGCCGGTCTCGGCAATGAACATCTCTCATTTCTTCATCGACCGGCCGATCTTCGCCGCTGTCATCTCGATCATCATCACGCTGATCGGCGGCGTGGCCTATTTCAGCCTGCCGATCGCGCAGTATCCTGACATCGCCCCGCCCTCGATCCAGGTCACGGCGCAATATCCGGGCGCCTCCGCAGAGATCGTCGCCGACACAGTCGCCACGCCGATCGAGCAGGAAGTGAACGGCGTGGACGACATGATCTATATGACGTCGCAATCCACGGGCGACGGGTCTATGGCCCTGACGGTGACCTTCAAGCTCGGCACCGACCTCGACACGGCGCAAGTGCTGGTGCAGAACCGCGTGGCCATCGCAACGCCGCGGCTCCCTGAAGAGGTGAGGTCTTTGGGTGTGCAGGTGGTCAAGCAGTCGCCCGATCTCATGATGGTCATCCACTTGAGCTCGCCGGACGACAGTCGCGACCTGCTCTACATTTCCAACTACGCCACCTTGCACGTGAAGGACGTGCTGTCCCGCATCGACGGCGTCGGCAACGTCACCATCTTCGGCGCGCGCGACTACTCCATGCGTGTCTGGCTCGATCCCGACAAGCTGGCCGTGCGCGATCTCACGGCGGGCGATGCGATCAATGCTATGCGCGGCCAGAACGTGCAGGTCGCCGCCGGCGTCATCAATCAGCCGCCAGTGCCGCAGCCCGGTGCCTTCCAGCTCAACGTCGAGACCCAAGGCCGGCTGACCACCCCGGAAGCCTTCGGCAACATTATCATCAAGTCGGACGGCGATGGCCGGGTGGTTCGGGTGCGCGACGTTGCGCGCGTGGAGCTCGGCGCCGCCGACTACAACCGCAACGGCTATCTCGACGAGCGCGTGGCGATTCCCATGGGCATCTTCCAACGTCCGGGATCGAACGCGCTTCAGACCGCGGACCAGGTCATTGCGGCGATGGAGAACATGTCCAAGTCCTTTCCCAAGGGCTTGCGCTACGACATCGTTTATAATCCGACGGTTTTCATTTCCGATTCCATCGAGGCGGTGATTCACACAATGATCGAGGCCGTGATCCTCGTGATCCTCGTCATTGTCATCTTCCTGCAGACATGGCGCGCCTCGGTCATCCCGATTGTCGCCATCCCCGTTTCGCTCGTCGGCACGCTGGCCGTGCTGTCTGCCTTGGGTTATTCGCTCAACAACCTCTCGCTGTTCGGTCTCGTGCTGGCCATCGGTATTGTGGTCGACGATGCCATTGTCGTCGTGGAGAATGTCGAGCGGAACATTCGCGAGGGTATGGCGCCACGAGAAGCCGCCCACCGCAGTATGGACGAGGTGGGCACCGCGCTGATCGCCATGACGCTCGTCCTCTGTGCGGTGTTTATCCCGACGGTGTTCTTGAGCGGTATTCTCGGCCAGTTCTTCCGGCAGTTCGCCGTGACCATTGCCACCGCGACGCTGATCTCGCTCATCGTCTCGCTTACGCTGAGCCCGGCGCTCTGCGCACTTCTGTTCAAGCCGCATGAGCCGTACCACGAGCGTAAGAGCATGTTTTCGCGCGGTATTGGCCGCTTCTTCCACGGGTTCAATGTTGGCTTCGAGTGGATCTCTTTCAGATACGGCGCGCTCACGTCGCGGCTGATCCGCGTCGCTGGGCTCATGCTTGTGGTCTATGCCGGGCTCATCGGCTTGACCGTCTACCAATTCCGCGCCGCCCCGACCGGCTTCATTCCGAACCAGGATCTCGGCTATCTCATCAACATCATCCAGTTGCCGCCGGGTTCATCCCTGACGCGCACCGACGAAGTCGCGCGCAAGGTGACGCAAATCACGCTGGACACGCCCGGCATCGCCCATGCGGTGCCTATCGTCGGTCTCGACGGCGCCACCTTCACCACGGCGCCCAACGCGGCCGTTGTGTTCACGCCGCTCGACCCGTTCGATGAGCGCGCCGAGAAGGGGCAAAGCGCGGAGAGCATTTCGGCCGCGCTGAACCAGGGTTTCGCGAGCATCCAGGATGCGTTCATCATCAGCGTGTCGCCGCCGCCAGTGCGCGGTATCGGCACCACCGGCGGCTTCAAGATGGAAGTGCAGGACACCAAGGGCGGCCCCTTGGCGCAGCTGGAGCAGGTCGCGCAGTCCATTGCCGGCGCGGCGAACCAGCAGCCGGGTCTGGCGGGCGTGTTCACCACCTTCAACACCCGTACGCCGAAGATCTACGCCGATATCGACCGCGTGCGAACTGAGATGCTGGGCGTGAATACCGATGACATCTTCCAGACGTTGGAGATCTATCTCGGCTCGCAATATGTGAACGACTTCAATTTCCTTGGCCGCACCTATCGTGTGACGGCGCAGGCTGACGGCCAGTTCCGGCAGGACCTGCACGCCATCTCGGAGCTCAAGACGCGCAATGCCGAGGGTGAGATGGTGCCGCTCGGCTCCGTCGCCTCGTTCCGCGACATCACCGGTCCTTATCGCGTGGAACATTTCAATCTGTATCCGGCGGCGGCCGTGCAAGGCGGCACCAAGCCCGGCTATTCCACGGGCTATGGCCTGGAGACCATGCAGAGGCTGGCGGAGGAGAATCTGCCGGAAGGCTATTCCTACCAGTGGACCGAGCTCGCCTATCAGGAGAAGCAGGCGGGCAATACGGCGATCTTTGTGTTTGGCGCCGCGGTGGTCTTCGTCTTCTTGTTGTTAGCGGCACAGTACGAGAGCTGGGGGCTGCCGCTCGCGGTCGTTCTCATTGTGCCCATGTGTCTGCTCGCCGCCGTGAGCGGGCTGATGTTGCGCGGCATGGATGTGAACATTCTGGGTCAGATCGGCTTCGTGGTGCTGATCGCGCTTGCGGCAAAGAACGCGATTCTCATTGTCGAGTTCGCCCGGCAGAACGAGGAGGCGGGGGAAGACCGCTTCCAAGCGGCGGTCGAGGCCGCGCGGGTGCGCTTGCGGCCGATCCTCATGACGGCGCTCGCCTTCATTCTCGGCGTGGTGCCGCTTGTCATCGCTTCGGGCGCGGGTTCTGAGATGCGCCAGTCTCTGGGAACGGCAGTGTTCTTCGGCATGATCGGCGTGACCGCCTTCGGCCTCATCTTCACGCCGATCTTCTACGTCGTGGTGCGGAAGTTCTCTCCCGCGCCGAAGGCCCACGAGAGCGAACAGCCCACGCCCGCGGAATAGCTCGGTCAACGGTTGCTCAGGCAAGCGGCATCGGACTAAGATGCCGGAAAAGTAGTATATCGGGATGGAAAACGTAGCTAGATGAGGGCGTTCGGAAGCACTTAACCAGGACGGGCGCGTTTGCCGCAGGACACTGACACATTGCTGGCTGAGACGCAGACGGACGATCCCGCAGCGTATTACCACAAATTCTTCAACGAGATGCGAGGCCCCGACGGCGAGGTACGCCCGGCGTATAAGCAGCTCGCTGAGCTCCTCGATGGTCTCTCCATTGAATCGCTTGTCACCAAGCAGCACGCCGCGGATGAGCTTTTCCGGCGTCTGGGCATCACATTTGCTGTCTATACCGAAGGCGGCTCTACCGAGCGGCTGATCCCCTTCGATTTGATCCCGCGCATCCTTGACCGCTCCGAGTGGGACCTGGTGGAGCGGGGATGTCTCCAGCGGGTGAAGGCGATCAATGTCTTCCTCTACGACATCTATCATGACCAGGAGATCCTGAAGGCGGGCCTTATCCCGCCGGAGCTCGTGCTGCTCAACCCCGCATTCCGGCCCGAGATGTGCGGTGTGGATCTGCCCAACGACGTTTACGCTCACATCGCCGGTATCGACCTAATCCGCACCGGCGAGCGCGACTTCTTTGTGCTCGAGGACAATGTGCGTACGCCATCCGGCGTGTCCTACGTGCTGGAGAACCGCGAGATCATGATGCGGCTGTTTCCAGACGCCTTCGACGGGCAAAGCATCTCGCCGATCGGCAATTACCCGGAACGCTTGCTCGAAAACTTGCGCGCGGTGGCGCCAAGTGGCTCCGACGATCCCGTGGTCGTTCTGCTCACCCCCGGACGCTTCAACAGCGCGTATTTCGAGCATGTCTTCCTCGCCGAGCAAATGGGCATCGAGCTCGTCGAGGGCGGTGATTTGTTCGTGCGCGACGGCGATGTGTGGATGCGGACAACGGAAGGGCCGGTCAAGGTCGACGTTATCTATCGCCGTGTGGATGACGAGTTCATGGATCCGCTGGCCTTCCAGCGTGACTCCATGCTGGCGGTGCCTGGCCTCCTCTCGGCGATCCGCTCGGGGCGCGTGGCTCTGGCCAACGCGCTCGGCACCGGCGTCGCTGACGACAAGTGCATGTATGTCTACCTGCCGCGCATGATTGAGTTCTATCTCGGCGAGCATGCTATTCTGAACAACGTGCACACCTATATGCTGCGCGAGCCCAAACAGTGCCAGCACGTGCTCAACAATCTTGAGAACTTGGTGGTCAAGGAAGTGCAGGGCTCCGGCGGTTACGGCATGTTGATTGGCCCGGCCTCGACCGCCGAGGAGCGTGAAGCCTACAAGGCGCGCGTTCTCCACAATCCCAGTAATTTTATCGCCCAACCCACCCTGGCGCTGTCCACGGCGCCGACGCTGTGCAACGGCCAGATCGTGCCGCGGCACGTGGATTTGCGGCCCTTCGTGCTATCCGGCAAGGAAACAAGCGTGATCGCCGGCGGCTTGACGCGCGTTGCCTTGCGTGATGGCTCGCTCGTGGTCAATTCCAGCCAAGGCGGCGGCACCAAGGACACTTGGGTTCTGGAGCGCGAAGCATGTTGAGCCGGACCGCGGATAATTTGTTTTGGATGGCACGCAACATGGAGCGCGCCGAGAACACCGCGCGCATGTTGGATGTCAGCTTCCGGATGTCGCTGCTGCCGTCGTCGCTCGATCGGCAGGCGCAGTTCGAACCGATCCTGTCCATCGCTCCCGGCGACGGGCGCTTCGACGAGCTCTACGACAAGCTCAGCCACGAAAACATCATTCGTTATGTAGCGCTCGACCAGGAGAATGCCGGCTCGATCTTCTCACTGATCAAGAACGCGCGTGAGAATGCCCGCGCCCAGCGGTCGGCCATTTCCAGCGAGGCGTGGGAGAGCCTGAACAGCACCTGGCTTAAAGTCGAGAATCTCGATTACGAGGGGCTGATGGACTGGGGCTATCGCGACTTCTTCGACTGGGTGAAGGAACGTTCGCATCTCTTCCGCGGCGTGGTGTTCGGCACCATGCTGCACGACGATGGTTTCCGCTTCATCAGACTCGGCACATTCATCGAGCGCGCCGACAACACCGCGCGTATTCTCGATGTCAAATATCATGTGCTGCTGCCTGACTCTGAACAGGTCGGCGGCTATGTTGACTATTATCAATGGGGCGCGCTGCTACGCTCCGTCGGGGCGTTCCGCGCTTATCGCCGCGTCTATCACGACATGGTCTATCCTTGGCGCATCGCCGAGTTGCTGATCTTGCGCGAGGACATGCCGCGTTCGCTGCATCATTGCTACGAGGTCGTGGTCAGCACGCTGGACGACCTCGCTGGCAAGAAGCAGCTCGAATGTCGGCGGATCGCTGGCCAGACCTATGCGCTTCTCCGCTACGGCCTGATCGATAGGGTGTTCAAGGAGGGGCTGCACGAGTTCCTGACGGAGTTCATCGACCGCAACAATGCGCTCGGCGCTCAGCTCCAGGAGGACTTCCTGATGGTGCCGATGGTCATGGCGGAGGCGGTGTAGGCAACGATGTTGATCCGGGTCGAGCACGCGACGTCGTATGAATATTCCGAGCCACTGCTGGCTACGACGCAGTATCTGCGGATGACGCCGCTCTCCGGCGGCACCCAAGCCGTTGAGAGTTGGGCGCTCACATGTCCTGGCGCCACCATGACCCAGTGGCAGGACCAGTATGGGAATGTTTGCCACACCCTGACCCTGCCAAAGCCGGTCGAGCATCTCGATATCAAGGTTTGCGGGCTGGTGCGGACCCGCGACACGCATGGCGTGGTCGGCACGGCGTCGTCCGAGCTGCCGTCCATGCTCTACCTGCGCGACACGCCCTTTACGGTTGTCACGGACTCGATCCGGGACTTTGCCGGGCGCTTTTCGCCGGAGCCCAAAGAGGACCTCATCGGGACATTGCACGAGATCATGCTCGCGGTCGCCGACGAGGTGGCGTACCGCCCGGGCGACACCCATGTGCAGACCACCGGGACCGAGGCTCTGGAGCAGGGAAGCGGCGTTTGCCAGGATCAGGCCCATGTTTTCTGCGCCGTCTGCCGCGCGCTGGGCGTGCCGGCCCGCTATGTCAGCGGCTATTTGAGCCACGGGTTCGGCCGTGAGGCGCATGCGGCGAGCCACGCCTGGGCGGAAGCCTTCGTTGACTCTCTGGGCTGGGTCGGTTTCGATCCGACCAATCGCACTTGCCCCAACGAATCGTATATTCGTACCGCCGTGGGCCTCGACTATGCTGAGGCCAGCCCGGTACGAGGGGTTCGCGCAGGGGGCGGCGTCGAGACCATGACTGTAAGAGTGAGTTTTCCAAGCCAACAACAAACCCAGTGAGGGTTGAAGTGACGTACTGCATCGGCATTTTGCTCGATGAGGGTGTGGTGCTCGCGTCGGATTCGCGCACCAATGCCGGCATCGACCGTGTTTCGACCTTTCGCAAGATGTTCTCGTTCGACAAGCCGGGCGAGCGCTTCTTCACGCTCGTGACTGCCGGCAATCTCTCGCTTACCCAAGGCGTCGTGAGCCTGATGACCGAATGGCTCAACAACGACAACCCCGAGCAGGATCTGTATGCGGTGACCTCGATGTTCGGGGCCGCCCGGGTCGTGGGCAACGCTTTGCGCGAGGTCCACAAGGTCGACGCCGGCTATCTGCAGCAGCAGGAGGTCGATTTCACCGCCTCGTTCATCCTCGCCGGCCAGCTTAAGAGCGGTCAGCTCCGCCTGTTCATGATCTACGATGCCGGTAATTTCATCGAGGCCATGGGCGACACGATCTATTTCCAGATCGGTGAGGTGAAATACGGCAAGCCGATCCTCGATCGCATCATCAGCCGTGACATCACCCTCGGCGACGCCGCCAAGTGCGCGCTCATATCTTTCGATTCCACCATGCGCTCGAACGTTTCGGTTGGCCCGCCCCTCGACCTCATGATCTACCGGCGCGACTCGCTGAAGCCGGGCTTCTCTATTCGGCTGGAGGACGACGACCCCTATCTTCAAGCCATCCGCGAGGGGTGGGGCGGGGCCATTTACAAGGCGTTCCACGACATCGGCCATGATCCCGGGTGGAAAATCTGACGCGCGCAGGCCTCCGCCGGCGGCGCAGCGCTAACGTTTATACAACGGGCTTGCGGTAAAAGCCTTCGGTCACTGGCCGGAGGAGATCGCGCAACGCCATGAGTATCCACATTCATCACGTCGACCCGGGCGAAACGGTCGACGACCAAGCGGCGCTTGAGCAGTTCCAGAAACAGTGGGCCACCTATCAAAAACTGGTGGATCACGACGCTGTCGCCAGCAAGGAGGCCGCCGCGGTGCTGCACGACACGCTGGCGGCGGTCCCTGAGCCGTTCGATTTTCTCGATATTGCCTGCGGCGATGCCGGCCAGATGAAGACGGCGCTCGCAGGCACCAAGGTCCGCCACTACCAGGGCATCGACCTGTCGGAGCCCGCCCTAGACCTGGCCGCCAAGAATCTGGAGGGCGTTCCCTTCCGCGTCGGCCTGGACCATGGCGACTTCGTCTCCATCCTCACCGCCCGGCAGGACCCATCCGACATCTCCTGGTGCGGCCTGTCCCTCCACCACCTCAAGACCGATGGAAAGCGCAGCCTGCTGGAGGCCTTGTGCGGGTCAACCAGTGAGTTTCTGCTGATCTACGAGCCGACCAAGCTCGACGGGGAGGATCACGACGGCTACATGAAGCGCTTCACCCGCGTCAACAAATCTGCCTGGACCTTCCTCACGCCCGAGGAATGGGAGCAGATCTACCACCACGTCTCGACCTGCGATCTGCCGGAGACTGCGGCGACTTGGACAACGCTCGGCCGCGAGGCCGGCTTCACTGAGGCGAGACAGATTTATCTCGATCCGACGGGCTTCTACGGACTTTACCGCTACGACCGGTAATCGCCGAAAGCGCCGTCACCGAAAAGAGGAAGACTATGCCGCACGCCGGACCGCTCTTGGAAAATCCACTTGATCTGTCGAACCTATTGCAAGTCGGCGTGAAGGGTCGGCCCAACGACCCGGCCCTGATGTCGCTCGAGGCGGTCATGTCCTGGGCGGATCTTGAAGACAGCTCCAGCCGGCTTGCCGCCAACTATCTGGCACTCGGCCTGAAGCCGGGCGACCGGGTGGCTTCGCTTATGCCCAACCGCGTGGCGCTGATCGTCCACTACATCGCCTGCTTCAAGGCGGGCCTCGTGCTCACGCCGCTCAACTATCGCTACACGCCGCCGGAGATAAACCACGCGCTGGATGTTAGCGATGCCAAGATCATCCTGTCTCATGGAGAGCGCGCCGCCGACGTCGCTGCCAGCAAGGCGTCGAGCCTGCCCCTTGGCGTGATTTGGTACGGGGCCGAGGAGAGCAAGCAGCCGAGCATCGAAAGCCTCATCAAGGCAGAGCCCCAAGATGCCTCCTTGCCTCGAATCGATCCTTCGGCGCCGGTGGCGATCTTCTTCACCTCCGGATCTACCGGCCCTGCCAAGGGTGTCACCCATACCCGCGAGTCGCTCGGCTGGATGTTCGCCAGCGCCGCGCAAGGCTTCGAAGTCACGCCCAATGACGTGGTGCTGCCGGGGTCGTCCTGTACACATATCGGCGGCTTCACCTTCGGTATGTCGGCGCTCTCGGCAGGGGCACGTCTCGTCATCGCGCGGGGCTTCGACCACGAGGAGATCGGGCCGCTCCTACGCACGACCCGGCCCACGCTGCTCTCCATGCTGCCCACGGCGTTGCTCCATCTCATCCGCGAGCACGACATGACGCCGGCCGACTTCACGTCGCTGCGGCTTGCCCGATCGGGCGGCGACAAGGTCTCCGCCGAGTTGGAGAAGGAGTTCATGGCGCTGACCGGCAAGACGGTCAGCGAAGGCTACGGCATGACGGAGTTCGGACTTGCCGCGCTCAATCCGCCCATGGGCGTCGACAAGCTCGGCTCCATCGGACTGCCGGGGCCGGGCTTCGTGTTCTCGGTCCGGGACGAAAATGGGTCGGAGCTGCCCCCGGGTTCGGAAGGTCGCCTATGGGTGCGGACCCCGACCCAGTGCGTGGGCTATTGGAATGATCTTGCGGCAACCGCCGAGGTCTTGAGTGAGGGGTGGTTCGACACCGGCGATGAGATGAAGCTCGACGAGGACGGCTACAGCTGGTTCTGCGGCCGCCGCAAGCAGATCATCGTTCACGACGGGTCCAATATCTCTCCCCAGGAGGTCGAGGACGCGCTTCTCGATCATGAAGCCGTGGAGCTTGCCGGAGTGGTCGGGATCATCAATGAGTCGCACGGTGAGAATGTTCGTGCCTATGTCGAGATTAAGGTCGGCGCGGAGCGGCCCAAAGCCGGGGAACTCATCACCTTCGCCAAGGAGCGCGTCGGCTATAAGGCGCCGGAAGAGATCATCTTCATCGAGAAGATGCCACTCAATCCCACCGGCAAGGTCGATCGCGCAACACTGAAGAAGCTAGCCGCGGGCGACCACGGTTATCATGTCTAGGCGCGTGACGACCCCCGCTAGAATTTCAGGGAGGCCGCAATGATTTTGGAGGAGATCGGCTCGCTTGCGATCCGCGTGGGGCTTGGCTGGCTCTTCCTGACGGGCGCATGGGCGAGCTGCAAGGACAAGGCCGGTCGCGACTTCACCGTTGCCGAAACAGCCCTCGTGTTCAAATGGCGCCCCGAACTGTTCGCGACTCTCGGCATTTTGATGTTGGGCGCCGGCGGTCTTTCCGTCTTGTTCGGGGTTTTCCCGCGTCTCGGCGCGCTGACCATGACGGTGTTCCTCGTGCCCGCCGCCATGATTCATTTCAGCAAGCGGGAGCAGGCCATGGCGCTCCAGGCCGAGATCGAGCCGGCACTGCGGGGCAAGGCGGAGGCGGCTCTCAGATTGCTCACGACGACCGCCGTGTTCGGTCACTTCACCGCAGGGATTAAAACGTTGAGCCTGCTCGGTCCGTCGCTCTATCTCGTCTTGGCTGGCGCGCGGGAACCGATGTTGATTGGGCTCGGCGCCGACGGGCACTGGCACGGCTTTCTAACCCGACTGTAGGCGACGCCCATTTGCATGTGAACTTTGTGGAATAATGCGCGCCAAAGGGTTCCGGATCGCCGTTCGGCATGGCATTGAGCACGGCGAAGCACGGAAACAGGGCCGCACGAAGAAATGAGTCAATCTCCGAGGCGCAAAGCGGCCAAGACCAGAGCGGTCAGCAAGGCCAAGCCGGCCAGCAAAGCCAGAGCGGTCAGCAAAGCCAAGACCGGCCCGGCCGCAAAATTGGGCGCGAGGGATGACGAGGGCTTGCTCGGGCGGTTTAGGTCCGAACTCGCGCTGATCGCCGGCGTTATCACCACCGTGGTCTTCTACACTGTCGGGAAGGAATGGCTCGCCGATCTCGACAACCCCATTCTGTCGCTCGCCATGTTCGCCTGGCTGTTCGCCGTAATGATCTGGTGCGCCTTCGGTGTCGTGCGACACGCCGATGCTCTCGCCGAACTCCTGGGTGAGCCATACGGAACGCTTATCCTGACCGTATCGGTCATCAGCATGGAAGTGGCCATTCTTGCCACCATCATGCTGGACAACACTCCGAACCCGACCCTCCCGCGGGAGACGATGTTCGCCATTCTCATGATCGTCTTGAACGGCATGGTGGGGACCGTGCTTGCCATCGGCGGACTGCGCCACGTGGAACAGCAATACAATCTGCAAGGCGCGCTGGCCTATCTTGCGGTGATCACGCCGCTTGCCGTGATCGCCTTGGTTGTGCCGACCTTCACGCAGTCGACAGACACCCCAACCTTCACCACTCAGCAGGCCATCATTTTCGGCACGCTGACAGCGCTGCTCTATGCAGCGTTCCTCACGATTCAGACGACGCGCCACCGGAATTTCTTTTTGCAACCGAAGAGGCGAGGAAAAGAAGCAGATCTGGCGGCGCCGGCAAGCCCAGAGCCTCACGTGCATGGGCCGATCCATTCGGCGCCCTACCATGCGGTCCTTCTGATCGCGACGCTGCTCCCCGTCGTCCTCTTGTCGAAGCCGCTGGCAAAACTGCTCGACCACGGCATTGACCAGGCCGGTCTCCCTGTCGCGCTTGGCGGCGTCTTAATCGCCACCCTCATCCTATCGCCGGAATGGGCGACGGCGTTGCGGGCCGCGGCCAACGATCAACTCCAGCGCGCCATCAATCTCAGTCTTGGTTCCGCACTCTCAACCATCGGTCTCACCGTCCCGGTCGTACTGGCAATCGGTGTTCTGACGGGGACGCCGATCGAACTCGGGCTTAACAATGTCGAGATCGTGCTGCTCAGCGTCACGCTGTTCATCTGCCACATGACGTTCTCGGGAGCGCCAACCAATATCCTATTGGGCTTCGTCCACTTGGTGCTGTTTTCAGCCTATTTGGTGCTGATCTTCCAATAAGCGCCGAGGCTTTGAGCGAAAAACTTTAGCACCCTGAATACTGCAGCGAGACGGCGAATCTAGTCCACGATCATCGCCTGCAACGTCTGGAGGGTGTCGGCTTCCTCCGCCGGCTTGTCCCAGCGAATGCGGTGAATGCGAGGGAAGCGCATGGCCACCCCAGACTTGTGCCGCTTGGAGTGGTGCACCGAATCGAAAGCCACCTCGAACACGAGCTTCGGCATCACCTGGCGCACGGGCCCGAAGCTGTCCACCGTGTTGCTCCTGACGAAGTTGTCGAGCTGCTTCAGTTCCTCGTCGGTGAAGCCGAAATAGGACTTACCCACCGGCACCAACTCCGGCGCTCCGTGCTCGCCCTCGCGCCAAGCGCCGAACGTGTAATCCGAGTAGTACGATGAGCGCTTGCCGCTGCCGCGCTGGGCATACAGCAAGACAGCGTCGATCATCAGCGGTGCGCGCTTCCATTTGTACCAATGGCCCTTGGGGCGGCCGCCGATATAGGGACTATCGTGGCGCTTCAGCATCAGCCCCTCGATGCCTGTCTCGCGCGCGCCGGCCCACAAGGCCTCGAGCTCGGCAATAGACTCGAAAGCGACGATCTCCGAGACGTCCGTCCGCGACGGCGCATGCGTCCCGTGCCACGCCTCAAGCCGCGCTCGCCGCTCCATGAAGGGCAGGGCGCGCAGGTCCTCGTCGCCCTCGAACAACAGGTCGTAAAGTCGGATATGAGCCGGATGCGACTTCAACATCGCTCCCGTGACCGTTTTGCGATTCAGACGCTGCTGCAGGTCGTTGAAGGGCGCCACATCGCCCCCGCGCATCACGAGGAGCTCGCCATCGAGCACGGCACCCTCAGGCAATCCCTCGACCACGTCGGGGAACGCACCCGAGATGTCGTCCCCAGTGCGGGAAAACAACCGCTTCGCACCGCCTTGGTGGCAGGCCTGCACGCGAATGCCGTCCCATTTCCACTCAGCGGCGAAGTCGCTCGGCGTGATCGCCGCGAGTTCCCGTTCTTCAATGGCGTGCGCCAGCATCAACGGCCGGAACACCGCGCTCCCACGGATATCAGGACGGGGACCATTGCCCGTCAGCCAAGCGAAGAGCGGCTGGTATGGGGGCGTAAGCCCGTGCCAAATTTCCTCGATTTCGGAAAGAGGCTTGCCGGACCATTGGGCGAGGGCCGTTTTGGCGAGCCGCGCCGAGACGCCCACCCGCAAAGCGCCGGTCAGAAGCTTCAGGAGCGCCCAGCGGCCCGTTGCGTCGAGCTGGTCAAGCCAGCCTGCAAGCAAGCGCGTGATCGCTTCAGGCTTTGCATCTTGGACGGCCTTGACCACCTCGGCCAGGGGCGGCGGCTCTTGGCTTTCCTCGCGCGCCGGCCAGAGCAGCGCGATGGTCTCCGCCGTGTCGCCCACGTAGTCGCGGGAGAGCTTGAACAACACAGGGTCGACGCGCGCCTCCAGCATCTCTGCGAAGATGCGGCGAAAGGGTACGCGAAAGAACAGCCCGTCTGTCAGCACCGCGAGGGCGTAACCTCGGTCCGGATCGGGCGCACCCGCGAAATAGTCTGCCATCAGGCGCAGCTTGTCGTTGCGCGATGGTGTGTAAGCGAGCCGGTCGAGAAGCGCGGAGAAGGCCTTCACTGGTCTTCGTCCTCGCGGCCAATCAAGGCGAGCGCCCGGCCGCGCCGTCCCGTAGACCTTATGTGATGGAGGAGCGCGTCCTCGCGGCCATGGGTGACCCAGATCTCCTCGGCGCCCGTCTCGGCGATGGTGTTCGTTAGCTCGCGCCAGTCCGCATGATCGGAAATCACAAGCGGTAACTCGACGCCCTGTTGCCGCGCTCGCGCCCGCACGCGCATCCACCCCGAGGCAAATGCCGTGAGCGGATCGGGAAGCCGGCGCGACCAGCGGTCCGCGATGGCAGACGGCGGGGCCAGCACGATCGCCCCTCTGAGATCTTCTCGCGCGGCCCCTGTCGCGGGCGAGAGGGCTCCAAGCGGGACACCGAAGGACTCATAGAGGTCGCAACAGGATTGGAGAGCACCATGAATATAGATGGGGCGCTCGTAGCCTGCTTCGCGCAGCAAGGCGATGAGGCGTTGCGTTTTGCCGAGCCCATAGGCGCCGACCACATGGGCGCGCTCGGGAAACTGCTCAACAGATTTGATCAGCTTTGCGACCTCCGCGCCTGCGTCGCCGTGCTGGAATACGGGCAATGCGAAAGTCGCCTCGGTGACGAAAAGATCGCAAGGGACGAGGGTGAAGGGAGCGCAGGTCGGATCAGTGCTCCGCTTGTAATCGCCAGAGACGACGGCGCGCGCGCCCTTGTATTCAACCAGCACCTGCGCGCTGCCGAGCACGTGCCCAGCGGGAAACAAGGTCACTGTAACGTCGCCGATCTTGATGGGTTCGCCATAGGAGGCGGCCTGCTTGCGCCGTGGCGCCCCCTCGCCAAGCCGCGCGTCCATAATGGCAAGCGTCTCGGGTGTCGCTAGCGCTGCCTCGTGCCCCGGCCGGGCATGGTCCGAATGTCCATGGGTGATGACGGCGCGGGACACCGCACTACTAGGGTCGACATGGAAGTCCCCAGGCCGGCAGTAGAGGCCTTTGGAGTCCACCGTCAGCCAATCTTCGAATCGGCCGGGTGTCATTTCGTTGCGCTCTGTGGGGAACAAATCACGGATTTACCAACCGAAGATTGTGTTGTGACAGGTTACACGCAACCTAGTTGCGGTTCCCTCAGCCGCCTCGCGCTTAAGATGCAATCCTAGGACGCAGCGGGTGGGGGGGCGCGCGGTGCAAGAGGGTAGTATAGCAGGGGTCAGGTCGGCCCCTCGCGTTGGCGAGTTGCTGGGCGTGGCTGCCGTCCTCCTGGCGACCCTAACCGCCCCTGTCTGCGCCGGGCCCGACCCGCCTCGCGGGGAGATGTTCAGCGGCTTCGCAGCAAGTAACAACGACGCAAGTGGCTATGTGGGCGGCGGCTACGCCTTCGGCAAGGGACTCTATGCGCCGGGTTGGCGGCTCCGCGCCGTCGGCGCTTATGGCCGCTATCACTACGATGGCGCTCTGTTCGACGGCAGAGACTATGTAGGAACCACGTTCGATGGCCAGGTCGGTTTCGCCGCGGCGCTGATTGGCTATCAGTTCCAGCCAGGCGCGACCACGGTGAAACTTTTCGCCGGCATCGAGGCGGAGGATCAGCATATTCAGCCGCGTGACCCGAACAATTTGGTCCAGGGCACGGAGCTCGGCCTTCGGCTCGCCGCGGAGACTTGGTACGATATCTCGTCTCGCTGGTTCTTATCGGCGGATGCCTCTTACGGGACCGCCTTCCAGGAATGATGGAGCTTGGCGCGCGCCGGTTATCGCCTCGGTCCGAAATTGTCCCTGGGGCTTGAGGGCGGTGCGCTTGGCAATCAAGAATATGACGCAGGCCGTGGCGGCGGCTTCGTTCGCGTCAACTTCCGCAATCTCGAGGCCACGCTATCCGGCGGCTTTACCGGCGACTATCTGATGAACGATCCGAGCGGTTACGTCGCGCTCGGATTCTATCGGACATTCTGAAGGGGGAACGACTGCCAGAGTGCACTGCCGGCCCCGCCCCGGCAGTGCTTTTGCAATTTCAGCATAGCCTCACGGCATGCTCTGGTCGTGCATTCTGTGTAGAGGATACCCAGGTCAACAACGCCTGGAGCTCGCTCCAAACTCAAGGATGACACGAAGAAACCAGACAGACAATTAGCACTTGCCGCTTACGCGCACTTTCTTCGGCGGAGTGACAAGCGCTAAGGCGCTGCCTTTTCAGCCTTCTCTTCTTCGGCGGCTTCTTTCGCCTTGCGCGCGGCTTCGCGCGCCGCTTCCGCGGCGTCAACTGCGGCCACCCACGTGGAAAAGCGCTGGCTAATAGTCGCGCCGTTCTGGCCCCACCACGCATCGTCGAACTTCAGCGCTTTCTGGAAGTTGGCCGGTGCGGTCGGGAGAAATTCCTGCATCTCCACGTTGATAATGGGGTGTGCGCCCACGAGATCCAGGGCGGATTTGCGCATGGGGCCGTAGGCGGTAAGCCTCGCCTGCGCCGCAAGTTGCGCCGGCTCGGTGGCGAAGCGGATAAAGCGCAACGCCTCCTTCTTGTTTTTCGAGGCTTTGGGAATCGCCCAGGCATCGACGTCGTACACTTGTCCATCCCACAGGACGCCAACGTTTCGATCACCCACTGCGGCGCGGAAGATACGCCCGCTATAGCCGGCGGCCATCACGACTCTGTCCTCGAGCAGCCAAGTGATGGGCTGCTCGGCTTTGTCCCACAGCAGAACGTTGTCCTTGATTTTGTCCAGCGCCGTGAACGCCCGATCAGCGCCTTCTGTGGTTGCGAGCTCACTATAGATGGTCTCGGGGGCAACCCCGTCCGCCAGCAGCACCAACTCAAGGGTGCGGCGTGGATCTTTGGGCAAAGCCCGTTTGCCGGGGAAGCGCGCAGTGTCCAGAAGTGCGCTGATGCTCGTGGGCGCGCCTTTCTGAAATGCCTTGCGGTCAAAAGCAACGGCGGTGGACCAGGCCACGCTGGCCACGCCGCAGTCCGACAGGCCGCCGGCGATAAAGTCTAGCTCGACGCCGTCGGCGCCAAACGATGCGGCATCGATCGGATCGAGAAGCCCGTCCTTGCACAATGTCTTGAGCGTGCCCGCGGAGACGTCGACGACGTCGACGGGCGTGCTCCCGTCGATCAAAGCTTTGAGCTTCGGAAGGTCCCCGTCATAGATTTCCGTGGCGATCACGGTGCCGGTTTCCTTGGCGAACGGCTCGAACAGGGCGAGTTCCTGCGCCCGGCCGTAGGCCCCGCCCCAGGTGGCCACGCTGAGTGTGTCCTGGGCGCGGACCGCGGCCGGTTGAATGCCGGACACGACCGTGATCGCCAGGACGACGAGCGCGACCCGGCGTCCTGCTGCGATGCCTCCAAGAGGCGGTCTGTGGCTTTGGCTGAACAAAATGTGTGATCTCAGTCGAGGTTTCTTATGTCGGGGCTCTTAACGCGGCGCGGCCGAGGTGCTTTCCGGGGTGATTTTCGGCGGTCCTTCTCCGAGGGTGGGGCGATTCGCTCTCTGGATCTGGGGTTCTGAGAGCGAGCCGTGCAGAGTGACCCGAGGTGGCGTTTCCATAACCAGCTGCGAAGCATCCAACGGCGCGACAGGGTCGGCGATCAGGAAGTCCCAATCAAGGGTTTGCTGAGCCAGGTCCATGCCGCCGGACCCGGAAACCAGTCCCTTTAGAGTTTGCATGTGAAAAGCCCGGCACCAGAGATGGCCGGCGGCGAGGCTGCAGTCGGCGTCAAGAGACGTGAAAGCCGTGCTCCCGTCGCGGCTCCAGCCGTCCTCGTCGGACCCGGATCTGGCCGCGAGTTCTGAAAAATTAATCGGTACCGAACCGTTCCGGGCTGTGACGTCGATCTCACCGGTTAGTCCGCGTACGAGTTGATCGCGTGTGGTGCCGCCGGTCGAGACGTCGAGCTTGAGCGTCCCCACGCCGGTGAGCGGGATCCCTAGTGCAAAAGGCTCAAGACAGGTCTCGATCGCGATGTCGGACAAGGTGCCGACGATGGAGGCTTCGTTTCGCGTACCTGACAGATCAAGTCCGAGTCGACCGGCCGCTTGACCGCCGCAGAGATCGAGCTCGCCGACTTCGCCGGAGACCTGCCCAGCCTTAGCGTTGATGGTGAAGCCACCGCGCCCAAGTTCCCATCCGGCAGCGGACATTTCACCGGCCGAGATGCGCAGGTCTGCATCAAAATGATTCAGCAGAGCCCAGCCGAAAAAGGGCGCCTCCGCCGCTACGGTCTCGCCGCCGCCAAGGTAAGGATCGAGCACCAGAGTCTCGAACGCGAGCGTGCCTTCGACCCGGGGACGCGCGCGCATCGTGAGCGCGAAAAGTCCAACCGCCTGGTTCCCGTCGAGCTCAAACGTCCCGTCGTCGAAGGTCAGCGTTGAATCGCTCCAATGGACTGTGCCGGACGCGGCAAAATTTTTGAGACTATCGCCATCAGGCAGCCCAAGGCCGACCCAGTTCAGGAAGCGACGAGCATCTGGCAACGCGGCCTCCATCTCGCCGTTTCCTTCGAGCCCTTCTGCGGCTTGCACTGTGCCGGAAAAACGAACCGTCGCGGGCTCAGATGTAATCTTGAGCGTGACCGGCGCCGCTTTGCCGGCGTCGGCTTCTGTGATTTTGCCGCTATCGACCGAGAAGGCGACCGGTTCGTCATTGAAGTCAAATGACCCGAGAGCCCTGAGTGCGCCGCTGCGTCCACGTGCTTTGAGACGGACATCGAGCTTGTCGATCAGCCGTTTTCCGGATGCCTTCTTGATCGTTCCGCGGCGTATGCGGACGGCCTCGATCGGTGTATCGGTCAGCGCGGTGGCAAGAAGCGCCGCAAATGGCTGCGTCGCCTCACCATTGCCCGAGCTTTCCTTGAGCGTGATGACCGGCTTGCCGAGGCGCAGGGCGTCAAGTTTTATCCGCCCCATCAGCAATTCGGGAAAGTCGAGCGTCACCTTAAAGTCCGGTGCCGTGATGGTGCGGATCGCGGGCAGCTTGGTTGCGTTGGAGAGGACGATGCCGCTGCGCAGCGACGGCGGGAAATAGCGGACGTGCAAGGGCTCCGTCAGCGTGACGGAGCCGCCCGTCCAGTCCGACACAGAAGCGGCCACCCGGTCACGCAGCTCCGATGGGGCTCCAAGTTGATGGGAGAGCAGAAGCCCAAGCCCGGTGATGACAATCACGACAAGACCGGCGAGAAGCCATTTCCAAGGAAGTTGGCGCGGCTTCATACCGACCTTTCCGCATTGCTGACTGCGCGAGGCTCGCCCGGCGCCCTCCGAGAGCACGCATGGCCTGTCCCGTCTAACCCAATCCGCCAGGCCCGGCGAGCACAAGCCCCGCATTCTCTTGGGTTATCAAGAGATCCGCAACGCCCATTCGGCCTTTGTTTGGGACCTGGGGCGGCTCCCCAGGGATCCCGGGCGGCTCCTTGCAATAATCCCGTGGAGGAGGAGGACCGGGGCCAAGCTGACCAAGACGATAGTCAGCGCCGAGAGCCCTGCCTCCTCGTAGCGGTAAAGAGAGGCCAGCGTGAAGACCTGAGTGGCGAGCGTGTCGAAATTGAAAGGCCGCAGCAGCAGTGTGGCCGGCAGCTCCTTCATCGAGTCCACGAAAACGAGCATGGCCGCGGCCCCCAGTGCCGGTCGTAGGAGCGGCAAATGCACGGTCCACAGCATGTCGGAGACCGTGGCACCCAAAGTCCGCCCCGCTGCATCGATATTTCGGGAGATCTTGCTCAAACCCGATTCCACTGCACCGAGCGAGGCGGCGAGGAAGCGGATTGTGTAGGCAAGAACGATGGCGAAGGCCGTGCCGGAGAACACAAGCCCGGTGGAGACCCCAAAAGACGACCGCATGGCCGCGTCGATCGCGTTGTCGAGGCCGGCCAGCGGAATGAGAAGTCCGATAGCAAGGACGGTGCCGGGGACCGCGTAGCTGATTGCGGGGACGAGGCTCGCCACGTGTACGAGTTTGGAGCGCGTCTGCCGGCGCCCATAGGCTAGGACCACCGCGAAGGATACGCCGAGCACCGACGCAGCGAGGGCAAGCCCCAAGCTATGCAGGGCCGCCTGCCAGAAGGCCGGCGATAGGCCAGACGAAAGGTGGACGATAGCGTCATCGACCAGCACATAAGCTGGCAGCGCGAAACCGACGAGGACGGGCAGTGCGCAGGCAAGGGCCGCAAGCGCGCCCTTCGCGCCTTTCAGCGTATCTTCCGGCAGGTCCCTGTACTTGCCGGTCGTGTGGTGGAATTGTCGTCCATGCCTCAAGGCGCGCTCCAGGGCGAGCAACGCGAAGACGAAGATGAGCATCACACACGCGATCTGCGTGGCGCCAGCGAGGCTGCCGCGCTCGAGCCAGGTGTCATACACCGCGACGGTAAGCGTGCGAACGCCGAAGAATTCCACGGCCCCGATATCGTTCAAGGTTTCCATGAGTGCGAGTGCGGTGCCCGCGGCGAGTGCCGGCCGGGCAAGCGGCAGCGCGATCTGCCAGAACGTTTCGGTTGCGCTCCGCCCAAGCGTACGACTCGCCTCGATGACGCAGACCGACTGCGCGATGAAGCTCGCCCGCGCGGTGATGTAGACGTAAGGATAGAGCACCGCGCTCATCACGAAGATCGCGCCGCCCAGGCTGCGGATGTCCGGGAACCAGTAGTCTTGTGCATTGTGCCAGCCAAACAGGCCGCGCATACCGGTCTGCACCGAGCCCGAATAGTCGAACAGCTCGATATAGCAGTAGGCGATGATGTAGGTGGGCATCGCCAGCGGCAGCAACAGCAGCCACTGGAAATATCGTCGCCCCGGGAAGCGATACATCGTGACCAGCCAAGCGGTGCCCGTCCCGATCAACAGCGTCAGCACACCAACGCCAAGCATGAGCCCCAGCGTGCGCCGCACGGCGCCGGGGAGCACATTGGCGATGAGGTGGGGCCACGTGTCACCGCTCGGCTGCAGGGCGATTACGGCGATGGCAGCGAGGGGTGCGAGCGCGATCAGCGAGAGGATCAGCGCCGCGACGGACCAGCCGAAATTACCGCGCTCGAAAAGCCGGGCGACCTTTCGGCGAAATGGAACGGTCTCGGAGGGCCGGCCGTTGGCCGTGCGTTGATCAGTCCCGGCCAGCGATCCCGCCCTCTCGGCCTGCCATGGCTTGGCGCGACATTAGCGCTGCCACCGCCTCTTGCGAGAGGCACTGATCGGCCTCCTGAAGCGCGTCGGCGAAGGCGTTGGCCGCGTTGATCACAGGCTCGACAAGGTCGGAGCCAGTCAGGGCCAGGGCGCAAGCCTGCATCGCCGGGCAGCGATGGTGCTGAGATGCAGCAATCAGCGAGATCGCCATACGTTCATCGGCGCAGAAGCCCGCGCAGCCGAACGGGTAGTACTCGATCTTACGTGAAGCGGATGAGCGCACAGCCCGCACCCAGCAGGCAAGCTCCGTCACCGCGCGCTTTGCGCGAGAGGGCCCAAGGATGCGGTTGTACTCGTTCCAGCCGTTTTCCCAACAGGTAATGTCACCTGTGTCATAACCGGCCAGCCAGCACCGGAAGCCGACGCCGACCAGCCATTCGGCGCCGCTCCGCGCCGGATTGAAAGCCCGCTGCCCCGTGTGCTTGTCGATTCTCTTGTGAAAGCTCATCGTTGTCCCCTCATGAGCTTGGCCCTTCGTCAAAGCCGACTTTGTCCACCAACTCGCTCGCCGTCTTACGCAAAGCCGCGATATCGTTGAGCGAGATCGGGTCCGGCTTGAACGTTCCCCATGACTGAACGAGGTCCGACCACGGAACGCCTTGTTTTACCGGGTACTCGCTGTTCACTTCGGCGTACATCTCCTGGCCCTTGTCCGAGGCCAAAAACTCAACCAACTCGATTGCGTTGTCTTTGTTCGGGGCGTTTTTCGCCACGACCGCTCCCGACACGTTCACATGCGTGCCGCGATCGTTCGTATTGGGGAACAGCATGTTCACCGAGTCCGCCCACGCCTTCTGCTCTGGATGCTTCTCGTCCGTGAGCATCTTGCCCATGTAGTAGGTGTTGCCGATCGCAAGGTCGCATTCGCCGGAATAGACGCCCTTGACCTGAAGGCGGTCGTTGCCGGCCGGCTTGCGCGCGAGGTTTGCCTTCACGCCGCGCAGCCACTCCTCTGTCCAGTCCTCGCCGTGAGCCGCGATCATCGAGGCGATCAGCGCGACGTTGTAGGGATGCTGACCTGAGCGGATGCAGATCTTGCCGCGCCATTTCGGATCGGCCAATTCCTCATAAGTGATGCTGTCCTGCGTGACCCGATCCTTGGAGGCGTAAACCACGCGTGCGCGGCGGGTGAGGCCAATCCACTCATCGTCCTCGCCACGATAGGTCTCGGGGATGGCGGCATCGATCGACTCGGATTTGACAGGCAGGGCGATGCCAGACGCCACGGCCTGGTCGAGATTGCCGATATCGGTGGTGAGCAGCACGTCAGCGGGGCTATTGCGCCCCTCGGCCGCGATGCGCTCGATCAACCCCTTCTCGGCGAAGATGACATTGGTCTTGATGCCGGTCTCGTCGCTGAACTCTTGCAGCATCGGCTCGACCAGATACGGCTGCCGATACGAGTAGATGTTCACCTCGCCCGGGTCTTCGGCGTGGGCGAACGAGAGCGAGCAAGCAGGAATGAGAATCGCAAGCGCCGCGGCGCCTGCCAGTGTCGAACGCATCAAGAGCCTCCAATGGCCGGGGTTCAAGGCCCCGGTATCGGACTGAAAGATTTAAGCCACTCTCAGGAGAACCTGAGGGCGTTTGTTCCGCTTAAGGCTTGCGCTTGGGCACTGTCAACAAGATTATCGAAATGGAACTCAACTTAGAAGCCTTCTAACGAGTGAAGATAGATTAGAAGAGTTCGAGAACGAAAGTCATTAATCCTGGAGCCAAAGTAGAAGAGTGGCAAGTCACCCTAAAAGTTCTGATTAGCGTCAGTCATCTCGCTTCAGCGAAAGTGATTGGTCGACCCCTGTCCGCATCGACGATTAGGAGCGGAACAGCCGCTCGGCCGGGAACACCACGTCGGCCGATGTGCCCACGCCGGGCTCGCTTGACAGCTCGAGACGTGCACGGGTCGCATCCGCCATGGCCTTGGTCAACGGCAGACCGAGCCCTGTGCCGGACTGACGTCGTGGCGCCGTGTCGAGCTGATGAAACGGCTGCATCGCATAGGCGATCTCTTTCTTGCTCATGCCCACGCCACTGTCGCGCACCCGCAAGCGGAGTTCGCCGTCCACCATCGTGCCGGACACGATCACCTGTCCGCCTTCTTTGGTGAACTTGATGGCGTTGGTGAGAAGGTTGAGCAGGATCTGTTTGAGTCGTCTCGGATCGGCCACGACCACGGGGAGGTCGTCTGCAAGCGACGTCCGAAGCACGATGCGCGTGCGCTTGGCGAGTGGTTGCAGACTTGCGACGCAAGCCTCGACCACTTCGGCAACTTCGACTGCGGTGAAATCGAGCTCGAATTTGCCGGCCTCGATCTTTGAGATGTCGAGCAGGTCGTTGAGCAGGCTGAGGGCATAAAGTCCGCTCTGGTGGATGTCCTCCGCGTAGCCCTTGTAGCGCGGGTTGGCGATAGGACCGAAGCGCTCCTGCAGCATCAATTCGGCGAAGCCGATGATCGAGTTGAGGGGCGTGCGCACCTCGTGGCTTACCTTGGCAAGGAAATCGAGCCGCCGCGTTGCCGCCTCGGGATCGAAATCGTCTTGCGGGGCAAGGATAGGCGCGACGGCGGGCTGAGGTGCCGGCGCAGCCAATGCCGAGGTATCCTCGGGCTCGGACTGACGGGGCTCCAGGTCGGCCTGATCGATCAGCCGCAACAAACGCGTGCCCGCTTCAACATCGAGTGTCGCGAAGGCGAAGACCACTTTGAGTCGCCGGCGCGAGCGCGTTAGCGCGTCGACCTCGTTGGTCCGTCCGTCTTCGTCTTGCGCTTGGAGAGCCGCCGCGCCGCCGGGCAAGATGGCGTCTAGGCCGCCAGAGTCCATGAGCTCCTGCGGCGACCGGTAGCCAAAGGCATAGGCGAACGCGCTGTTGACATAGATGAGCGTGGTGTCCTGGAGGACACCAATCGCCGCCGGCATGGCCTCCAGCAGAACCTTCAGGCTCTCCGGCGTAAGCTCGAGTGAAGAGTCCGGTTCGCCCGCCTGGGGATCGCCGCTGCCGGCCCGTCCGTTCTTTACCGGAGGAGACGCCCCGCCAGGGCCGGGCAAGACGCGGCCTTCGAGCGCGCGCGCAATATGCTCAAGCGCCTCGCGGTCTCCGTCTTCGATGCGCCGTTGCAGCCTGAGGTCGGCCATGATTGGCCCCAATGACATACTTGAAGAGCGCATCCCGCGCCCCCTTGGGCACACGATCCAGCTCGGCCACGAGCACGCCTCTTGGGGCGCTTACTCGACTCAACCACTAAATTTAGGCGAATTCGATCTGATGCATAGGCCGAAAGCAAGAACTTCGTCCGCAGGGTCCAAAAAGCCCCCCACTTAGGCATCATGCCTCTTGAAGTGCCGCATCGCACCATTTATATTGCAGTGCAACAAAAAGCGGCGGGCCAAGGTCAATCCGCGTTCATTCCCTAATCAGGCGAATTGAGGAGAGCAACGAAGAGGTGCCACAATGACCGAGAACGAGACTCCCATTCCCGAGACCCCGGCTGAAGCCGTCGAGAAGCTGACGGAAACGTTCCAGGCTGCCACCAAGGAATTCGAGTCGCTCAAGCTCGATACGACCGTGCCCGAGAGCGTTCGCGCGCTTGCGGAGAAGACGGTAAACCAGACCCGTGAGGCTTACGAGCGCGGCAAGGAGGCTCTGGAAGAGTCCATTGACGCGATGGAACGCTCCTTTGATGCTGCGGGGCAGGGCGCGACCGCCTTCAACCGTAAGCTTATCGACATCGCTCAGCGTAATCTGAACTCCGGCTTCGATCTGGCTAAGAGCCTGGCCGGTGCCAAGAACTTCGCCGAGATCGTCGAGCTCCAGTCGTCGTTTATTCGCAGCCAGTTTGACGTGTTCGCGAGCCAGGCGAGCGAGATCAGGGCTTTGTCGACCAAGATCGCAGCCGACACTTCGGAGCCGATCAAGGGTCAGATGTCCCGTTCCTTCGAGACCGTTCGCAAGGCGTCTTAAGTTGGCGTTTGAGCAACTGTTGCGTCAGTGAGTCCGCAAGTCACGCGTGCGAAAAAAAAGACAAATGAGTATATCTGTGCAGATTGAGGCCCGGGGCCGTGTCCCGGGCCTTTTGTTTTGGATGCTCACTTGATTTTCGGGCCCCGTCGTGAAATCAGCAGCGGCGTTGGCCGCCTTGTCCGGGCCGCTTGCAACGGGTCGAGCCTGCCCTTAGTTTCCGGGCATGAGGCCCCAATTATGCGGGCCAGTGTGCCGCTGTAGCTCAGTTGGTTAGAGCGCTTGATTGTGGATCAAGAGGTCCCCCGTTCGAACCGGGGCAGCGGTACCAAGCACTTAGCCCTGATTTAGCCCGCCATTTCCCTCCGTAGGTAACACCCTAGGTAACCAAACGGAGGTCTCCATGCTTGAAAAGATCCCCACTCCATATTCGCCTGCCGCTGCCGACGCAGCCGACCGACTCAGGCTCTTTGCCTGCGACCTGCGCTTGGCCGATGCTGCCGTGCAGAGCGTTGTCGGCGACAATGACGACCGGGAAGCGATACAAATGCATCTTCGCCGTCTGATCTCCGACGCGGAATCGCTCAAGGACGACATTCTCACCGCAGACCGGAAAGAAAGGGAGCAGTTAGACCGAAATTGACGCCCAGGAAGAAGCCCGGTGGGGGGAGTCCACCGGGCTTCTAGGTGCAGTAGCTAGTCCGAACGAAGGCATCGGAAGGCAGGGGGGTGTCGAGGGGGAACCGCTGCCAGGGATTAAACCCGGACCGATTGGGGAAGGTTCCAACCTCCCCGCCATGCTCGAACAAGGCCTCGGCAACGCTAAGAGGACAGTAGCGGACGTGGCTATCCGGTGCAGGCTGCGCGGCCTCTCTCGTAGCCTGCGGCCTCAGCCGCCAAGAACTGACCTACAGATCTACGAACTAGGCTAGTGCGTTCCTCCCCTAGGTGAGACAGGATGTAGTCGATCAGCCATTCCGCCCTTTCATCTGCGGTAACTTGTTTGTGCGAGATAAACACCCGCCTAAGTCGTGGAGTGCCCTTTCACCGAAACACCGTGTCAGCGCATCTTTGCCTTTTGAATAAGTTCGCGAAGCTGAGCAAGAACAGAGCCAGTCACTTGGTCGGAGGAATAGCCTTCAGATTTTAGCGTGCGCCTTATGTCGGTGGTTGACGCGGCGTTGCCAGACTCGGCCAACTCGAACGCCCGCTCCAATGCCGTCTTTTCAGGGTCCATAGGGTGACCGTCGCATTCAGCGCCTGCCCCTCTTCTTGCGCGGCTGTCCCACACTTTCTTTAAGAGCCGCCTTCAATCCCACCGGCTGTTTGTGCTTCTTGAGGAAGTCGGCGAACGCCTCGTCGGCAATGTTCTGAAAGTCGTGCCCGCTCTTTCGGGCCACAGCCTCTATCGCGGCCCAGGTCTCGTCATCGAACTGCACGCGCTTACCGACCATGGTGCGATCCTAAAACCGGCTCAGTCCAAGCACACAGCGTCCCCATGGCGCCCATTGGTCTAAGCCGTGCCAATAGCAGTTGTGACGGTCGGCTAGGTACCAAAGCAGCCCGCCTAGCAGAACCAACAACAGGAGGGTGAACCTCACCTGTTCTGACTCCCTTAGCAGTGATGCAGAATGATACGCTTCAACAGCGGGGGGAGCCAAGAGGGAGGCTCCCATGAGAAGACTAAAGGCCCCTTGGTTCACTGAAAGGACCGAGGGCGGATACCGGGTGCGAGACTCGCAAGGCCGTACCCTCTGCTATATCTATTGTCGAGACGACGAGAAGAACGCCGAGGTCGCCAACGTGCTGACCTGGGAGGAAGGCCGCAGGGTCGCGGCCAACATCGCCAAACTGCCTGACCTACTAAAACCTAGATCGGAAAAATCACGATGAAACAGCTATCTCTTATTGTCGCTTTCTCCCTTGCCTTCTTCCTGGCGGCTTGTGATCAGGCCGACGAAACGGCTGAAGAACCCTCCGCGGTGGATCAGAACGTGACCACAGAGGAAGAGACCTCTGCAGATGAGCCTGCGGTCGAGGAAGATATTGTCGAAGAAGACGTGACCATCGACGCAGATGGAAATGTTGAGGAGCGAGACATTATCGAAGAGGACACGACTATCGACGAGGACGGGAACGTTGAGGAAGACGAGGTCATCGAGGAAGAAGACCAGCCTCTATAATAATTGGTCGGCCTAAGCAGAAGAAGCCCCGCCATGAATGGCAGGGCTTCCCCTTTTCCCTCGTATTCCCCCCGTGACTTGCGCGTTGGATTGAAAGCATCAGAGGTCCCAAACCAGGCGGAATCCGGGCCGAATGCTGACTTACACACAATTCTGTTGGCCTGTTGCGGATGGGTCACACACCCCTGGGTGCGACCAAAAGGCCGTAAAGGTAAACTACTTGTAATTTGCCTTAGCACTGGTCGGGAGTGCTAACTTTGAGGCAATAACGGGGTTTTCCCTCCCCCGTTACAGGTCCCCCCAAAGGACCCGGAGAAGCCCCCGGTCCCCCCCGTCTGCGGGGCTTCTCCTTTTATCCCCCAGACACCATGACTTAGCGTTCAGCTACTTGAAGGGCGGTGTGTACACCGGCTCGACAACAACAGCCTTCTCATGGTGGCCAAAACAACCACCAAGCGCGACCGCCAACGTTGCGGCGACGACGCAGGCTAATACTAGTCTCATTTTCTGTTCCCCCTGGGTCTCCAGCAGAGGGGCATGTCACTCCTGACTCATTAAGAAGAGCTTACGGGGCCGTCGGACCTCAGCACCCAAGAAGGGGAGCGCGGCGAGCTATGAGCTTCCCGCCGCGCTCACGCCTCACTCACCGGCCGCCAGGAGAAGCGGCGCGGCGATCTCAATCACCCAATCCAAGCTCGCGAAGTTCTGAAGCGAAGGCAGCTTCATCCATCTGCCCATAGCTCGGTGCTTCTTGTGGCGCCGGCTTGTGCCCGCCAACAACCCGCCCCTCTACGACGTCATGCCGGAAGGCCAGATGGCGCTCAAAGCCTGGCTCAAGAAGCACGGCTTCGGGCGCTTCCAGAACTAGAGAAATCCAAAGCTGGTTCGATCAGGGGCGTCCCTCGGGGCGCCCCTTTTTGATGGGCCGACCTGTGGCTTGAGCGCAACAAGGCGTGTGAATTGTGACCGGAGACCCCGCAAAGGCGCGCCCGCTCCCCAATCCCCCACTATTCTGTGGGCCGCGAGGGATCGGATCGGGGACGTGGCATGAGGCGTAAGTTCTGGTTGGGATTACTGGGCGGGCTCGCTCTGGCGGCCGTCTTACGCCCCGCGCCATCGCTGGCCCAAGGCCTGCCGCCCGTGCCAGAGACCCCGGGATCGGCCTGGTCATTCGATGGTGGCCTTTATGCTTGGGCGCTGTGGGTTGAGGGCGACGCCACCGCGCACGGCAAGACGTTCAACGTTTATGCCGATCCGGTCGATCTCATCGACGCGCTGGACGGCCCCATCATAATGGCCAATTTCGAAGCGACGCGCGGCCCATTCTCCTTTTACGCCGACGTCGTCTACGCCAAGTTCGGCCTCGAGTCCGACGCTCTGGGGGAGGCCCAGCCGATCCCGGCGCTGACGCTCAAGGGCAACGCGCGTATCGGGGCCGACTACAAGTTCGGCGTCTACCAGGCGGATGCGTTCTACCAGGTTGCCGACTTCGCTGGCCCGAACGGCAGCAGGACTCGCTTTGAGCTCGGCGCCGGCGCCCGGTACATCGAACAGGAATTCGATATCACTGCAGCGATCGACTTGAGCGCCAGGCTGAAACTGGGAAATCTGTTAGACCGCCTCGAGAACCGCATCAATCGGATCAAGAACCAGGACGACCGCCTGGAGGCACTGGCGCAACTCAATGCGCTGCGCGCGAACGTCCTGGAAGACCGGATCGTTCGCGCCAAGGACAAGGGCCTGACGCGGCGCGTGGCGCGGCTGGAAAAAAGGCTGAGACACGTCGACGACCGCGGCGACGCCGTCGCCGCACTCGAGGCCCTCGACAAGTTGCGCCTTGGCCTCCTCCGAGCCGCGCTGAACCTCAACGACAAAGAGTTCAGCAAGAACTTCGCCTTCATGGATACCGGCAACATGAGTTGGGTCGACCCGGTGATCGCACTGCGCATGACGCACGACATGGGCAACGGCCGCTCCATCACGGCCATGGGCGATTTTGGCGGCTTCGATGTCGAGGACGGCCTCAGTTGGCAGGCCATACTTGCCTACAATTACGAAGGCATGCTGTTCGGCTACGAAACGACAACGACGCTCGGCTATAAGGCGCTTTGGCTAAAGTACGAGGATCAGACGGCGCAGGGTACGCGAGGGATGAACGTTGTGCTACACGGGCCGATCGCTGAGCTGAGCTTTCGCTGGTAGGCCGGGCCCAGGTCGCTCATTCTCGCTGAGTTTGCTCGGATAGAAGTAGCTCAAGATTTCTACGTACGACGGCATTGTCCTCAATATCGAGCGCGGATCGGTAGGCCCGCATGGCCTCGTCCTCACGGCCAGGCTTGAAGAACAACGCGTTGCCCAGATAGACCCGCGCGCGGAAATTGTTCGGTTCCTTCTCGATAAGCTCGTTGAGCCCCGCGAGCATCTTGTCGTATTTCCACAAGTCTCGATCGTGCACGCGATTGGGATCGAAACCAATGCCGAGCCATTGATGGACGTCCAAGAAGTCATTCTCCAGTCCATCAACCGCTGAGACCTGTTCGCGGACATAGTCCTCAGGGTCGAACGACGCCGGCTTGGGCAGAAGGTCTAGCTGCTGGATGGCCTCGAAAACCGCCGTGGCCGCCCAGATGGCGCCTTTCGGGGTGAAGTGAACGTAATCGTAAAACTGCTCGAACCCGACGATGCTGTGTTCGTTCCGTGCCGCCAGCGCCGGAACCATGTCGAGATAGGTGACGTCGCTTGTCTCGGCGATCCTGTGTAGGCGTTCGTTGGCCGAATCCAGAGCACGTCGCAGATGCGGGTCGTCATTCATCGCGGTTCGAAAGTCTTCTCGCGCCGCCTCGTAATTCCCCAGCATCTCGTGCGCGGTGGCACGTTTAAACAGAAGCTCGTGCCGGTCCTGCTCTGATACGTCGCCGCTCAGCTTGCGGTCCAAGACTTCTATTGCTGCAGCATACGTTTCATCCGTGTCGGCTCCATCCGTAGCGGTCAGCTCGGCGGCCCACCCTTCAGGAAGATCCGATCGGCCACGCCACTCCCAATTGGAGGCGACCGAGACGAGCATTGTGGGAACGGCGTGTTCTTTAGCGACTTTTACGGCGGCGTCGATGTTCGACGCGTACTGGTCAACGACCTCCGCGACCTCGTCCTTCGACAGCTGAACGTCCTGGATGATTTGATCTTGCGTAGCCCTCGCGTCCTCATGGACGAGGGATGCACGCATTCTACGCGAGGTTTGAGAGGCGGGGATAACGCGGGGATAGATCTTCAACGTCATTCCGGCTTTCGCCGGTATGACGAAGCAAGTGGACGGGGTCT
>Ga0307379_10001532_pt1 | contig 36447 bp, 32 predicted proteins | sample UN2MG_FD_202237 | JGI IMG/M metagenome (GOLD analysis project Ga0307379, IMG submission 202237) | Soil microbial communities from Risofladan, Vaasa, Finland - UN-2 | ecosystem: Environmental > Terrestrial > Soil > Coastal area > Acid sulfate soil | place: Finland: Risofladan, Vaasa | collected...
GGCCAACTTTTGATGAGCGGTTTTGGTGTTCCTGCCTTAGCTCCACAGCCCTGGCCTCATCCCTCGCCCAGATAGTGACCTTTACTCCTTTACCTGCTAACAATCTGCCCAGCGTATTCCCCCAGGTAGTAGCGCCAATAACAGCAACATTAGCCATATATTCTAAGCCCTGAGGGAGGTTGAGTCACAAGTCTCACTTCTCAGCCTTATTAAAAAGTTCCAGCTCAGTGCCTCTCTGTAAGCGACCGATGTTGCCCCGGTGTTGATAAATAACCAAGGCGGCTGCTACCAGACTGTAAGCCAGGTAAATAGGTGGGAATTCGTAAACTAGGGTAAGCAGTATCAGTAAACATATGATACCTATAGCGCCCAAGATTGAGCCTAAGGACACATATCTACTGTGCAGAGCTGTCAACAACGTAATCACACCACCAAATAAACCTGCTGCTGGACACATAGCAAACCAGCCACCATAATAAGCAGCCACACCTTTGCCACCCCGGAATTTGATATACGCCGACCAGTTATGTCCCACCATGACCATCAGGGCAGCTACGACCTGTCCAACCTGCCAGTGGAGAGGAAAACCAGCTGCGAGCAGCACACCATCACCTATAATTACTTTAGCCAGCATCACCGCCCCAGCTCCCTTAGCTATATCAAGAGCAGCAACTAAAACCCCTGCCTTTACACCCACAGTACGCAGCACATTGGTACCACCAATGTTGCCACTGCCATACTTAGAAATATCAATCCCACCCATCCGCTTGCCAATTATCAAACCGAAAGGAATAGCCCCAAGAAGATAAGCAATGATTACAGTAACAACAAACTTACCGACTATCATGATTTTTAGCCTCTTACCTTCTGCCGCTTTTTTGATGATGCTTTTTTGAAAAGAAGCCGCAACGAGGTGCCGGAAAACCCGAAGGTCTGTCGAAGTCGATTCTCCAAATAGCGCTGGTAGGAAAAATGCACCAGCCTCGGGTCATTAACCAGGAAAGCAAAACTCGGCGGGTTAATGCCCGTCTGATAAGCCCGAACAACCACCAGCCGCTTGAGGCCTTTTCGTGGTGGCGTATGAGTCGCCACCGCCTCTTTAATGAGCTTATCAACAACAGGATTGGGTAATTGTTTCTGCCTTTCTCCCCATACCTCCAGAGCCTTAGGTATTATCTTATCCACGCCATATCCAGATTTAGCCGAAACGTAAAGGGCAGGCACATGAGACATAAACTTTAACCGCTGCTCAATTTGCTCAGCATACGCTTCCTTCGACTGCCCAAAAACAAGGTCCCACTTATTAATCACCAATACCATCCCTTTACAGGCTTGCTTAACGTAACCAGCGATATGAACATCCTGAGCAGTAATAAACTCAGCAGCATCAGTAACTAACAAGGCAATATCACAGCGATTAATGGCGCGCAAAGCTCTAATCAGGCTGTAATACTCTATTCCAATGCCAATGCGGCCGCGCCGCCTGATACCAGCAGTATCAATCAGTAAAAACTCCTGACCATCATAATGAAAAACAGTATCGACAGCATCTCGAGTTGTCCCTGGGACTTGGTCGACGATGGCTCTTTCCTCACCCACAATAGCATTCAGCAACATTGATTTACCAACATTAGGCCGTCCTACAATAGCCAGCTTGGGGCTTTCAGAATCAACAAAACTGGGTGGCGACTGAGGAAGAAGGGGAATGATCTTATCCAAGAGGTCATCTATACCCCGACCATGATGGGCGCTAATAGCCAGTGGAGCACCAACACCTAACTGATAGAAATCGGCTGTCTGGCTCTCCAATCTGGCATTATCTGCTTTATTAGCCACCAAGACTATCGGCTTATCACAGCCACGCAGCCGGTCAGCTACCTCCTGGTCAGCAGCAATCACCCCATCCCGAATATCCACCAGAAAGATAATAATATCAGCTTCAGTGATAGCCGCCTCCACCTGGCCTTTAATCTTTTGGGCCAATGATAAGCCCGGCCTTGGCTCCAAACCGCCGGTATCAACCAAAGTCACTTCCTGCCCTTGCCAGGAAGTATCGGCAAAGACACGGTCACGCGTTGTTCCCGGCAGGTCTTCAACAATAGCTACCTGTCCGCCTACCAGGCGATTAAACAACGTCGACTTGCCAACGTTAGCTCTACCGATTATAGCTACAATAGGCTTCATAAATCACTCACTCTCACCAATAATAACCATCAACTGGAGCACTTAAAGGATAACACCTGCTACCGTTCTCGTCCAGCCTGATGAAACATCTCAGCCAGCAATGCCTTTTGCAGATGGAGCCTGTTTTCAGCCTGGTCAAAGGCTACCGAGCATGGGCTATCCAAAAGCCCAACGGCAACCTCCTCACCATGATGGGCTGGCATAGGATGCATAAATATAACATCCTTTTTAGCTAAAGATAACAAGGGGGCGTCAACCTGGTAACCGGCAAAGGCGATGCGGCGTTGCTCAGCCTCAACCTCCTGCCCCATGCTCGTCCAGACATCAGTATAAATTACATCGGCATCTTTCACCGCCTGGCGAGGCTCCTCAGTTAAGACAATCTGGCTTCCGCTATGAACAGCCAATTCTCTAGCTGTCTGCAATACTTCCTCCTTCACCACGTAACCAGTCGGGGAAGCGATATGGAAATTAACGCCGGTAAGCGAAGCTGCCAGAAGCAAACTATGAGCTACATTATTGCCATCGCCAACAAAAGCCAGGGTTAAGCCACGCAGTTTCCCCTTTTTGTCATAAATAGTAACCATATCAGCTAAAGCCTGACACGGGTGCTCTAAATCGGAAAGGGCATTAATCACCGGCACGCTAGAGTAATTAGCCAGGGTCTGCAAAGTCTGGTGGGAAAAAGTGCGAGCTATAATGCCATCAACATAGCGGCTAAGCACCCGAGCCACGTCAGAAACCGGCTCTCGCTTGCCCAGGCCTACCTCATCAGGTGACAGGTAAAGGCCATAACCACCCAATTGATGTATTGCCACTTCAAAACTAACCCGTGTCCGCAGAGAAGGTTTCTCAAAAATGAGAACCAGGACTTTGCCAGACAGCAATTGAGACGCTGCTTGACGCTTCATCTCTAAGGCTCTGGCAATAAGCCCCTCAGTTTCAGCAGCAGTCAAATCAGCTATAGAAAGCAAATCCTTTGTCTTCACGCTAATCCCCCTCCTGAAGCGAGCTTTAGTATACCACAGTCGTAAAGATGGTATATAATGAGCCTGAACCTTACCGCTAGCAAGGGGACAAATTTTTTAGGCATGGCTCAAGACAAACCACTACTTTTGCTTTTTGATGGAAATGCTCTAGTACACCGGGCTTTCCATGCTTTGCCTCCGCTGACGGTGTCCAGGACCGGAGAAATGGTCAATGCCGTTCATGGCTTTGCCAGTACACTGCTGAAGGTAGTTAATGAACTCAAACCCAGTCACTGGGCAATCGCCTTCGACCGGCCAACGCCTACCTTTAGGCATGAAATATTTGAGGAATACAAAGCTCAGCGGCCCAAAGCTCCTGAAGAGCTGGTCAGCCAGATAAAGCGGGTGCACCAACTGGCAGACGCATTTTGTCTTCCCTCATTCGAAATCGATGGCTACGAAGCTGATGACATCCTGGGTACTCTAAGCCGCCAGGCCAGCCAGCAGGGTATAGACACTATTATTGTCACCGGCGATAACGACATGCTCCAAACTGTATCACCGAAGGTAAGAGTGCTGGCACCGAGGCGGACCTTTAGTGACACGGTAATCTACGATGAGACAGGAGTTCAGCAGAAATATGGCATAGCTCCCGGGCAGCTCAGCGATCTCAAGGCCCTTACCGGTGACCCCTCAGACAATATCCCCGGCGTCCCGGGCATCGGTGATAAAACAGCCGCCAGGCTGCTCCAGCAATTCGGCAGCCTCGAGGGAATCTATGCCCACATCGAAGAAGTGACCCCTGACAAGCTGCGAGCCTCCCTCCGTGACCACAAAGCTCACGCCTTTCAAAATAAGGAGCTGGTAACCCTAGTTACTGAGGTGCCCATAAGCTTAAATCTGGACACCTGCCAGGTCAGCGCCTACGACCGCAGCCAGGTAGTGGAGCTTTTCCATGAGCTGGAGTTCGCTAAATTGCTATCCCGGCTGCCGGAGGAAATGCAAAGAACATCAACCATAGTCCCCAGCCAGGTCACAGCCAAAAGGAACTACCAGATAGTCAATAGTGAACAAGCTCTAGACAAGCTCATCGCTCAACTGGCAGCAGCCAAGGAATTTGCCATCGACCTGGAAACCTCAAGCAAAGAAGCTGTGGCAACAGAACTTGTCGGCATTTCCCTGTCATCAGCCCCGGGTGAGGCTTTTTACATACCGGTAGGACACCGGACTTTAAGCCCAATAGTCCAGCTATCTCTATCCCAGGTTACTGCCAGGCTTAAGCCCCTGCTCGAAGATGGGAAAATCCACAAGATAGCCCAGAACGGCAAATTCGACATGACGGTGCTGGCCGAATACGGAATAAAGCTCCAGAATTTGGGCTTTGATACCATGATTGCTGCCTATCTCCTGGGCGAAAAGCCCTTAGGGCTTAAAGTGCTGGCTTTCAATAAGCTGGGTATCGAGATGACACCTATTACTGACCTAATCGGGAAAGGAGCCAAACAAGTCTCCATGGCAATGACCGAAATAGAGCAGGCTGCCGATTATGCCTGTGCCGATGCCGATATTACGCTAAGGCTGAAAAACAGGCTGGAACCCGAGCTGCACCAGCAAGGGCTATGGCAGCTTTTCAGTGAAGTAGAGATGCCCCTGGTCCCGGTGCTGGTAGCTATGGAAAGAAACGGGGTTGCCCTGGATACTGAGCTGCTGCGAGATATGTCCCACAATATGGGGAAGGAGATGCTGAGGCTGGAAGCTGAGGTCTACAACAGCCTCGGCTACAGGTTCAATATAAACTCATCGCAGCAACTGTCCAGAATCCTTTATGAGGAGCTAAGGCTCCCCACGGCACGCAAAACGAAAAGCGGCTATACCACCGACGCCGCAGCCCTTGAGGAGCTAAAGGGAACTCACCCGATAATTGAACTTGTCTTACAATACCGTCAGCTTGCCAAGTTGAAGTCAACCTACACCGATGCCTTTCCTGCCTTAATCAACCCCAAAACAGGCAGAGTCCATACCAGCTTCAACCAGACAGGTACGACTACCGGCCGGCTTTCTTCCAGCGAGCCGAACCTGCAAAACATCCCGATAAGGAGCGAGCTGGGCGGGAAAATACGGCAGGCCATTATCGCCCAGCCGGGTTGGTATCTCCTGTCCGCCGATTACTCTCAAATCGACCTGAGAGCACTGGCCCACATTTCACAGGACCCGGAGCTCGTTGACACCTTCCTCAGGGATGAAGATGTCCATACCTTCATCGCCTCCCGAGTCTTCAATGTTCCGCCGGACGAAGTAACACCAGACATGCGTCGCGTGGCTAAAACGGTCAATTTCGGTGTTATCTACGGCATGAGCGACTACGGCCTGGAGCAAGCCACCGATTTCAGCCGGGAGGAGGCTGCCCGGTTTATCGCCTCATATTTCGAGAAATACCCCGGGGTTCAAGGCTATATCGAAGCCACCAAGAAACAGGCCAGGGAGTTGGGTTACGTGCAAACGGTGCTGGGCAGGCGGCGCTATATCCCCGAAATCAACTCACCAAATCGCCAGATCAGGGAAGCCGCTGAGAGAATGGCGATAAACATGCCGGTGCAGGGCACCTCTGCCGATATCATCAAAATCGCCATGGTCGAACTTCACCGTGAGATGGAAAAACGAGGCTTAAGAAGCAAGATGATTCTCCAGGTTCACGACGAGCTTGTCTTTGAAATACCCCCTGAAGAGCTGGACTTGATGAAAGAACTCGTTTCTAAAATAATGCCCGATGCTCTGAAGCTCAGCGTGCCACTAAAGATAGACATCAAGATAGGCAAAAACTGGGGCGAGATGGGATAAATTGCCTGAACTGCCCGAAGTAGAAACGATAAAGACTGAGCTTTCGCCCCATATAATCGGGCGGCAATTCACCGGCATTACTATCCACGACGCCAGGCTGGTACGCCAGCCTCCGGTTGAGGAGTTTTGCCGGAAACTGGTGGGGCAGCGAGTAAACAGCGTTGACCGCCGCGGCAAATACCTCATCTTCCGCCTATCGGGCGGCGAGGTGCTGATTATCCACATGAAAATGGCTGGGGCTCTGCTGCTAAATCCCAAACAGCCAGACAAGTATGCCAGAGCCGCTTTTCAGCTTGATGACGGCAGCCAGCTTGTGTTCACCGACCGCAGGCGGCTGGGATGTCTCTGGCTGGTAGAAAATGAGCAGGCTATTGTGGGCAAGCTCGGCCCTGAACCACTAGCTGCTGAGTTTACCGCCGAGACTTTAGCTGAGCGATTGCAGAAACACCGGGCACCGATAAAAGCCATGCTGCTTGACCAAAGCTTTATTGCCGGCATTGGCAATATGTACGCCGATGAAGCCCTGTTCGCCGCCAATGTCCACCCTCTAAGAAAGGCAAATAGCCTGTCGGTTCAGGAAATCCAAGACCTTCATAGAGCCATCCGCGATGTCCTGTGGTCAGCCATCGGCACCAAGGGCGCCAGTGTCGACACATATAAACGCCCCGATGGCGGATTAGGCACCGCCCATTTCAGCTTCAATGTGGCTCACCGTAAAGGCAAACAGTGCCCCATCTGTGGCACCAACATTCAGCGTCTTGCCATTAGAAACCGCGGCAGCTACTTCTGCCCCAATTGCCAGTCGTGAGCGAAGCGTAACTACCCAGCCTCACACAAAGCCCTACCTAGATTGCCACGGCACTCATGTGCCTCGCAACGACAACTATCCTGTCATTGCGAGCGAAGCGAAGCAATCTCGGTGGAGATGGGAAGATGAAGGGGTTACTAATGTACTAAGCAATTATATTGACGCTTCTACAATGAGACCTGTAGAATAATCTTAGTATGGAATCAGCTCTACAGACAGCCAACGACAGGACAGAAAAGAAAGTCAAGTCAAAGAAGCTCACGGATACTGAGCATCTGCTCCGGTCTCTGAAAGACAAGGACAAGGCTGTTCGAGCTGCCGCCGCCGAGGCTCTCGGAAAGATAGGAGAGCCAGCAGTAGAAGCTCTCACCCAAGCTCTGAAGGATGGAGACGGGGCTGTTCGAGCTGCCGCTGCCTGGTCTCTCGGTGATATAAGAGATGTCAGGGCAGTGGAGCCACTCATCCAGATGCTGAAGGATAAGGACCCGGCTGCTCGGTCGACTGCGGCCTGGTCTCTCGGCGATATAAGAGATGCCAGAGCGGTGGAGCCACTCATCCAGATGCTGAAGGATAAAGATAAGGCTGCTCGGTCAACCGCAGCCTGGTCTCTCGGGCACATAAGAGATACAAGAGCAGTAGAGCCCCTCATCCAGGCTCTGAATGATAAAAACCAGGATGTTCGGTCTGCCGCCACCGGGGCTCTCGGAAAGATAAGAGATGCCAGAGCATTAAAGCCTCTCACAGGGGTGCTAAAAGACAACTACGAGGCCGTCCGGTGTGCCGCAGCCTGGGCTCTCGGGGAAATAAGAGATACAAGAGCAGTGGAGCCAGTCATCGGGGCACTGAAGGATAGAGACCAGTCTGTTCGAGCAACTGCCGCCTGGTCTCTTGGTGACATAGGAGATACAAGAGCGGTGGAGCCACTCATCCAGACGCTGAAGGATAAAAACCGGGCTGTTCGGTCAACCGCAGCATGGTCTCTCGGGCACATAGGAGATGAAAAAGCAGTAAAGCCCCTCATAAAGGCTATGAATGATGAATACCAGGCTGTTCGGTCTGCCGCCGCCGGGGCTCTTGGGCACATAGGCAATACAAAGGCAGTGCAACCCCTCATCCAGGCTCTAAAGGATGAAGACCAGGCTGTTCGCTCAACCGCAGCCTGGTCTCTCGGCGATATAAGAGATTCAACAGCGGTAGAGCCGCTCATTCGGGCACTCAAAGACAAAAAACAGGCCGTTCGCTCTGCTTCTGCCGGGGCTCTCGGAAAGATACGAAGCGCAAGAGCAGCGGAGCCCCTCATTCAGGCACTCAAGGACAAAGGTAAGGCTGTTCGCTCAAGCGCAGCCTGGTCTCTCGGGGAGATAAGAGATAACAGGGCAGTGGAGCCCCTCATTCAAGCGCTGGGAGATGAAGACCAGGATGTTCGGTCTGCTACCGCCGGGGCTCTCGGAAACATAGGAGAGCCAGCGGTGAAGCCCCTCATCCAGACGCTGAAGGATGAGTACCAGGCCATTCGCTCCGCCGCAGCCTGGGCTCTCGGGAATATTGGAGAGCCTGCGGTGAAGCCCCTCATCCAGACGCTGAAGGACAGAGACTCCCTTGTCCGACAGGCAGCAGTCTGGGCTCTTGTAAACGCAGGAGAGCCTGCGGTGAAGCCCCTCATCCAGACGCTGAAGGATAAAGACGATGACATCCGGCAACAAGCCGCGGAGGCTCTCGGCGAAATAGGCGAAGCAGCCATTGACCATCTCGTCAAAGCTCTGAGAGACAAGGATGAGTTTGTTCGGGACATAGCAGCATCACACCTCGCAAGGCTCGGAAACGCAAGGACGATGGAACTTCTTCACAAGGCCTTGAACGATAAGGACGTTAATGTTCAGGAAGCTGCGAAACGGGCCTTGAACAGAATCACTGAGAGGTTAAACTAACTCCCCTCTCACAACCAACAGTCAAATACCTTCCAATTCTATCTCCTTATCCGATACTGGAGCTTAATTTTACATACACCCTCAGCTCTGTATTTGTGGGTAACCTCTAGACAAACATGGTAAAATTAAGTACAAACTAAAAAGGGGGAGGAAATCCTGCCTTCATTTTTCACAAAGCTTGGTTATACTCAGGGCCTCAAGAGCAAATATGGCATTGGCTATAGAAGAAAGCACACCTGAATCTGAAACTAAACCTGGAGCAGAATTAAACAGGCTCAAAGGGAGGTGACAGATGTGAGAGCAGCAAAGAGCAAAATTTAGTCCCCGTTTAACTACAAAGAAAGGAGGTAACACATGAGAAGAGCAATCTTTATTTTTCTTTCCCTGCTGGTTTCGCTGTCGATGGCTGCTATCCCTGCAGACACGATAAGCGCCAAGCCAGGCTCTCAACCCCAGCTATCACCACCTTCTCCAGCAGCTCAGCAATTAACCGAGGAAGAGCTGATAGAAGAAATCTATGGCGAACTCGACGATGCCAGGGGTTTAACCGACGATAGAGATATCAAGAAGCAGATAGCTGGCTTCAAAAAAGGAGTTGAAGCAGTCGAAGGCCTGAGGGAGGATGGAGATAAGGAAGGTGCCCTGAACCTCAAGTATGCGATAGCCGAACGACTTGAGAGCTTTATAAACCAATTGCCAGTGGCTTCGCCCGGTATGACCAATCTCGCTGCAGCCATACCAGCAGCCAACCCTCTATACGACGAAATGGTAAACATCCGAGGCAAGATAGGCATGCTTATAGACCTGGAAGAAAGGGAAATCCCACAGGAAAAGCGACCGCCACCACCCACGATTGAACGCCCGCCGGAAATAGAAAACCTCATCGTCTACTCGGCTAAATTCCTGTGCGGCCCAGCATTGGGCAAGGAAGGCGTTCAACCCGGCTCATATTCCACGGCTATCAATATCCACAACCCCAATAACGGAACCGTCACCCTGTATAAGAAAGCCGTTATCGCCAAGCGCGAGGATGAGCCCCGTGGCAAAATTTCCGACTTCCATAGAGTCACACTACAAGCAGACGAGGCTATAGAAGTTGACAGCATTGACATTATCAGCCTTTTGGTGCCCGAGCAAGAAGTTGAATTAACTGCCCCCTCTCAGCAAACAACCACCATACTTCAAACCACCGCGGTCAGCCCGGTAAGCTCTCTAATTCGCTTTATCAAGGGCTTTGTAGTCATTTACTCCACAGCGCCGCTGGATGTAGTCGCCGTCTATACCGCCAGTACATCTGTTGGCTTCGGCCTCGATGTCGAATATCTATCACCCAGCCGCGTGAGCACCATCACCTATACACCCCCACCCGAGGAAGAAGCTGAGTGTCCCACGGGATGCGTATGCCTATACAAAGAGGATGCCTACAAAAGATACGGACAAAACGCTACTCTTTGCCAGGACAAACCCTGCAGCTATGATGAACAGCAGACCCCCTTATACTGCTGGAAACCGGCTGAGGAAGCTGAGTGTCCGCAGGGATGCGCATGCCGAACAGAGGCAGAGGCAAAAGAACAAGGCCTGGTTCTATGCCAGGGACAGAAAATAGTATGCGCGTATGATGATAACCAGAGACCTCTTAAGTATTGCTTCCAGAAGCCAACCGAGGAGGGAAGACCCAGCCTGACCCTGTCACCTGCGTATGCTGAAAACACGGTAGGCGATAGCCATAAGGTTGTAGCCAAAGTAACCAAAAACGGCAGCCCTGTGACCGGGGTTGAAGTAGAGTTCAAATTATTGGAGCCTAATAGTGTTCACTCCGACAAGCTCGGCGTGCTGACAAGAACCACCGATGCCAGCGGCCAAGCTACGGGGTTCAACTACACTGGCGACAAGGAGGGCAAAGACGTCATTATAGCTTCAGCTACAGTCGATGGTTACAACTTAGAGGCTCAAGCTACCAAGGCATGGATATCCAAACCAACTGAGGTTCAATGTCCGCAGGGCTGCCGATGCCTAACAGAGGCAGAGGCGAGGAAATACGGCCTCACCTGGTGCCAGGGACAGGTAACGCAATGCGGGCGCGATGCTGCTGGGAACGCAAAGTATTGCTTCGAGGAGATGACCTCGCAACCTACAACTCCACCGAAGGTTTCGTGGCAAGCCGACTGCAGCCCATCTGCAAAAACGGCTACAGCAGTGACCGGAGCAGCCCTTACAGTTTATATAACCGCTCAAGACCCTACCAATGGTCAAGCTAAAATCGTACACGTAGTAGCGGCAGTAGATGGCACTATAGCCCACGATTCAGGCTCCATATCAACCGTCAACTATTCCAAATCTTTTTCACTGAACGTAAGCACGGGCAGCCATTCTATTGAGGTCAAGGCTACTAACGCTAATGGCCAAACATCCGTAGCCACTGGTACCGCTACTTGCCGCTAATAGACAGACATAAAAAGCCTCACCGAGCAGAGTCAGGGGGGTCTTCTGTGAAGACCCCCCTGACTTTGGCTAACTCTCAGAGAGAAAGCCTATCTAAAGCCGTTTTCAGGCGCTTAAGACACCGCTCCTTGCCCAACACCTCCATGGTCTGAAACAGGGGTGGAGCTGCCGTCCTCCCTGTGGTCGCCACACGCAGCAGGCCAAAGAACACGCCCGTCTTCAGATCAAGCTCCTCAGCCATTGGCCGAAGAACAGCCTCCAGAGAAGCTGCATTCCAATTTCCCAGCCCCCCTACCCTGGTTATAGCAGCCTGGATGATTTTAACCACTTGTCCACTTTCAAGCTTGCCCAGAAGCAGGCCAGCATCATACTCTAGCTTGTCCACAAAGAAAAATTCGCTGAGCTGTGGCACTTCGGCCAGAGTTTTAGCCCTTTCCTGGATAAGAGGCATAATCTGGCGAATATAGTCAGTATCGAGTGGACGTTCAACTTCCGAAGGCAAGTCTCTCTCTGAAAAAGAGATAGCCCGCTCGCTGAATTCTTCCAAACTCAAACTCCGGAGGTAAACCCCGTTCATCCAATCAAGCTTGTCTCTATTAAACGCAGCCGCCGTTTTGCTTATCCGCTCCAAAGAAAAATGCTTTACTACTTCCTCCCGACTCAAAAGCTCTGTCTTGTCATCCAGTGACCACCCAAGCAGAGCCAAGAAGTTAACCATCGCCTCGGGCAAATAACCCTGGTCTCGATATTCGTTGATAGCTGTAGCTCCATGCCGCTTACTCAACTTTGACCTGTCGGGGCCTAAAATCATAGGTAAATGGGCAAACTGCGGCGGCTGCCAGCCCAAAGCTTGATAAAGTAAAACATGGCGCGGTGCGCTCGACAGCCACTCATCAGCTCTAAGAACATGAGAAATCGCCATCAAATGGTCATCGACTATATTGGCTAGATGGTAAGTAGGATAACCATCGGACTTGAGGAGAACAAAATCATCCAAGGTGCTATTCTTAAAAACTATCTCGCCGCGTATCAAATCGTGAAAAGAGGTCTGTCCTTCAAGCGGCGACTTAAAACGAACCACAGGTGGAACCCCGCTCGCTTCCAGCCCGGCCTTTTGTTCTCGTGTCAGGTGGCGGCAATGCCGGTCGTAGCCCGGCGGCTGCTTTCGCTTCATCTGCTCCTGGCGCATCACCTCCAGCCGCTGGGAAGAACAGTAGCAAAGGTAAGCCAGCTCTTCCCTCACCAACCGGTCTGCTTCCTCCCGGTACATTTCCAATCGTTGCGATTGGAAATAAGGACCCTCATCCCAATCAAGCCCAAGCCAGCGCAGACTATCTAAAATGGTGTCTATCGCCCCTTCTACCCGGCGGGCAACATCGGTATCTTCAATACGCAAAATAAAAGAGCCGTTATTATGCCGGGCAAAGAGCCAGTTAAACAGAGCAGTCCTGATATTACCCAAATGAGGATACCCGGTTGGACTGGGTGCAAAGCGAACCCGTACCGTTGTCTCAGACGGAGCCAACTTCACCTCGGGCATAAGATTCTGTAAATACTACCTGCCTTACAGGTAGCTTCACCACATAAGTATCAGCAATCTTGTCATGTAATCCTTGCTTGTGACTATCAAAGGCAACCCAGATAAAGCCGGCGAAGAGGGTCATCGTGGAGACAATGTACCCTGAATAACGGAGAAGCGCATATGGCCGATTAATTGGAGAACTATCAGTGCGGATCACCTTTATCCCCATCACCATTTTCCCTGGCGTCTGCCCACGCCATATCCAGAAGCCAGCCAAATAAGCGGCTGATATTATCAGCCCGACTGTCACCCAGAGTATCGGAGCAACAAAAACACAAGCGACCATCCAGACTATAAAGCCCAAGACTAAAACATCTATAATACCTGCCCCCAGCCTAATCCAGAAGCCAGCATATTCTAAAGCAAACTCCTTCGGCTTCTCTTCCAATCCTGACTCCCCTCAAAATATACTGGCTTTTGCCACCCAGGCCTTTCACCACCCGGAGACAACAAGTAGCTACCATTCAGACCATCTAGAGTTCAAGAATATTGTAGAAAACGGGAAGGCCTCGTCCAGCACCTGGATAACAAAAGTTATTTTTTAGTAAGGATGCGATATAGCCCTTCAAGCTGTTTTAGATGTTTCTTGAGCCGCTCAACCAGCTGCTCGGCTTGCTTCAGGGAACTCTTGGTATCCTCTATCTCTACGGTTACCTTAAATAGAATCTCATTTCGCCGAACACCTAAATCAGCTTCGAAAGCAGTTAAATCCTTTAGCTCGCCAGCACTAGCCAGGAGCTGAGACAGGAGCTCACTCTCTCTTCCCAACTGCTCTTTCTTAAGTTGGCTATAAGACTTGTCAGCTTCCTTCATTTTACCTACTCCACACTAATTACAATGTAGCACACTGCTATATCATTAAGCAACAACACTCAAAACCCGAACTAAAGCTTAACTCAGCACATAAGCTCAAGAGCTAGCTTCAAGTCTGAAGGTAATTCACAACTAAACTCCCGGTACTCTCCGCTAGCTGGCAAATGAAAGGCTAAGCGGTGAGCATGGACAAACTGCCGCTTAAGATAGGTTGACCTGGTTCCATAAACCGGGTCACCAACGACCGGATAGCCGATAGCTGAGAAATGAACCCGTATTTGATGGGTTCGGCCAGTCTCAGTGGCAACTTCAAGCAAGGTGTAATCACCTAGATATTCCCTTACCTGATAGCTAGTCCTGGCCTGTTTACCCCCGGTTACCACAGCCATGCGTTTGCGATTAGACAGGTCACGCCCCATAGGAGCTTCGATGGCGCCCCGCACTGGAGTCAGCCTACCCCTAACCAGAACAAGATAACCCTTGGACACCAACCGAGCTTTGAACTGATTAATCAAGTATTGCTGAGCAGAAGTATTCTTGGCAACAATCATCAGCCCTGAAGTATCCTTGTCCAGGCGGTGAACTATACCCGGTCGCATTGCATCGTCGAAGTCAGCCAAAGCCGGGCAATGAGCCAAGAGAGCGTTAACCAGTGTATGGCTAGTATGTCCCGGAGCTGGATGGACAACTAGCCCAGCTGGCTTGTTCACCACCAGAAGGTCATCATCCTCATAAATTATGGTTAACGGAATGGATTCAGCAACAAGGCAAGCCGACTCGGGAGATGGCAAGTTAACACGAATTTTATCGCCGATGTTCAATTTCTGGCTCGCCTTTGCTCTATACCCATTAACCAAAACGCAGCCCTGCTCAATCAACTTCTGGAGCCGAGAGCGCGATAATTTGGGGTATTCATTAGCCAGATATTTATCCAGGCGAACTGCTGGTTCAGCAACCTGAAACATCTTATTTTCAGGTTCCAGAGGGGTGACCATTTTCCTTCTTCATCGCCAAGAAAATGAAACAGACAAGAGCAATAGTACCGATTGTTATGGCTGAGTCAGCAACATTAAATGTTGGCCAGTGAAAGTCGTGCCACAGGCGAACGTCAATGAAGTCAGTAACAGCACCATCAAAGTGAACGCGGTCTATCAAATTGCCCACAGCACCACCCAAAACCAGACCCAGGGCAAAGGTGCCCAAAATGCTGTATTCAGAAAGATAGCGATAAAATAGTAGAATAACGACTAGACCAACTATGGCAACGAGACTTAACAGGAAAGCCTGATTAGCAAATAGACCAAAGGCCGAGCCAGTATTTTGCACATGGGTTAAGCGTAAAAAACCAGCTTCTGGGAGTGATTCCCCGAGCAGTAAATGAGACCTGACCCATGACTTGCTTATCTGGTCTATCGCCACCACAAAGGCAGCAATGAGCAGGAATAACCCTCCTCGCCACCAACTACCGCGTCGATTTATTCCTGGCATTCTTCGCCTGATGTGCCTTGCAATCCAGACACAAACTCGCCTGGGGCAGTGCCTCAAGTCTGGCAGGCACTATCGGCTGGCCACAACTGTCACATATGCCATAGGTACCAGCTTCATATTTCTCAAGAGCATGCTCCACCTCAGATAGAGCATGCTCCAAGTGTTCCTTCAAGGCTAGACCTCTCTCCAACTCAAAGACCCCATCCGCCTCCTCTTCCTTCTTGCCAAAGGGACTCCCCTCTCGCCTCTCGCTGGTCGGTTGCAACTTAGCCTCTATCTGTTCTATCTCAGCATGCAACTGTGCCTGTTCTTGCTTTAAGCGCTTATAAAGTTCAGTAAAATCAGCCATTTTGCAAACCTGCCTTAACATACTACAGAAGCTATTCTAGCTTATGCTAACAGAGGAAAACAAACTAGTCAAACATGAGCCGAAGTTGACGGATAGTACCTATCGCTTGTCCACGCCAGTGGTTATTAGCAAAGATAAAAGTCCTTTCAGCCAGGCTATTTAGCTTTCCTATCTTTGGCAGCCAATCCTTCAACTCCTCCGCTGAATAGGTATAATCATACCTTTCGTACGCATGTTCATGCTGCCACCATTTAGCTGCATTACGCCCATGAAAGCGCACATAGCCAATATTGCTAGTAACCTTAGCTAGCGGTGGCAAAAGCTTGGGCAACTGTGGCTCATCAACACAGCAGAAACCAAGGTTACGGCTACTTAACCAATCAAAGACCTCCGGCTTCAACCACTGAGCATTGCGAAATTCCACAACCACTGGCAAATCTCCCAGCCGCTCCCTGAAAGATTCAAGGTAATCCCAGTTCTGACGACTGAAGCCAAAACTATAAGGAAATTGCGCTAACACGCAACCCAGTTTATCAGCCTCGATAAAAGGCTGAAGCATATAGACAAAAGCAGGAAAAACTCCCTCATTATGCTGACGCTGATGTGTCATCTCCTGATTCGCCTTAACCGAAAACAGGAAACTATCTCCCGTCCTGTTAATCATGGCTTCCAGAACAGAAAGCTTGGGTAAGGCATAAAAAGTAGAATTCAACTCCAAAGCATTGAATTCTCGGGCATAGTAACCAAGCCACTCACGTCGCGGCATCCCCCGAGGATAAAAGTTACCTACCCAATCATTATAGCTGAAGCCCGACGTGCCAAAGTAAAGCATATCTCAATGCAGCACAGCCTTCAGCGGAAATAAGGCCAAAATTATCTCCGCACAAACAACGACATTCTTTAGCTTCTAATTAAGCTACACAGCGGCAATGATAGCCATTATCCCGACTATGATGAGATAGATTCCCACCAGATAGTTGAGTATCCTGGGAAAAATCATCACTACAATGCCGAAGATAAGTGTTATTATGCCCCATATCAAACCACCCATACCTAATGAAAGACCAAACATAAGAATATTCCTCCCTCCTGAGAATTCTAGCAATTTAGTGAGAGGCTACTTACCTCAAGCGCATAAGTACTAACGCCTATCGATAATAGCCAGCACACCCCACACAATAAGAAAAATACCGATAATCCATTTAGCCAAAGCCCACGAAAATATGACCAGGACACCAGCAACTATGGCTATAATCCCCATAGCCACACCACTTAGGGTTACGCTTCTCTTTGCCATATAAAACTAATACCTCCTTCCATTAGAATTTGATACCATATTATTGGTTTTCAGCCATGCTGTCAATAGCACCTAGGCTGTCATTGCGAGGCACGACGTGCCGCGGCAATCTCGGCGGAGCTACGGCGAGGCTAGGTTGCTTCGCAGAGTTTACCCATGTGCCCGGATTAAAGTGTAACCTATGTCCCGGTTTGAACAACTTCAACAATGTGATGAAACGAAAATATTCTCTAACCCATAGTCCACATACGGGAATACTTCCACACAACAACAGTAACAAGTAGGTTAGGTGTAAGGGCCACCTGCTTACAGGTGTAGGAATCTGTTAAAAACTAAGGCGGCGGATGGCCCCGTTCGAGACAACACCCGCCGCCACGACTATCAGAATATAACAGGTACAGCTTTTTACACCTCCCTGAACTCACCTTCCACAGTACCCTCCTCACCACCAGGGGGAGCTTCACCACCAGGGGGAGCCTCACCACCAGGGGGAGCCTCACCACCAGGAGGAGCTTCATCACCCGGAGGCGGTGGCCCCGCCTGCTGGTAAACTGCGGCACCTATCTTCTGCATCACCTGAGACAGCTCCTGCGCGGTGCTGTTAATATAACTTATATCTGTACCCTGGAGAGCTGAACGAACTGCAGCTATCTTGCCATCCACTTCCTGCTTTAAGTCAGCAGGAATCTTGTCCCCCTGTTCACGGATGGTTCGCTCAGCAGTATAAACCAAGGCGTCAGCCATATTGCGAGCCTCTATCTCTTCTTTCTTTTTGGTATCCTCAGCAGCATGAGCCTCGGCTTCTCGTGCCATCTTCTCCACCTCCTCCTTGTTTAGACCGCTGGAGGCAGTAATAGTAATCTTTTGCTCCTTGCCCGTGCCTTTATCTTGTGCCCTAACATTCAAAATGCCGTTGGCGTCAATATCAAAGGTAACCTCAACTTGGGGCACACCTCTCGGTGCTGGCAAAATGCCATCAAGAATGAAACGCCCCAAACTTCGGTTATCAGCCACCATCGGACGTTCCCCTTGGACAACATTAATTTCCACACTGGGCTGGTTATCGGCCGCCGTGCTGAAAACCTGGCTCTTCGATGTAGGGATAGTAGTATTACGCGGAATGAGCGGCGTAGCTACCCCACCCAGTGTCTCGATGCCCAAAGTAAGCGGCGTAACATCAAGCAGTAGAACCTCCCTTACATCTCCTTTGAGTACACCAGCCTGAATAGCTGCCCCTAAACCTACAGCTTCATCCGGATTAATGCCTTTTACCGGCTCTCTGCCAAAAAACTGACGCACTGTATCCTGAACCTTAGGCATCCTGGTTTGACCGCCAACCAGAATCACTTCGCCCACCTGAGCCGCAGTAAGCCCAGCGTCACTCAGGGCCTGACGGCAAGGTCCTATAGTCTTTTCCAGCAAGTCAATTGACATTTGCTCCAGCTTAGCCCGGGTCAGAGTAATATTGAGGTGCTTTGGCCCAGAAGCATCGGCTGTAACGAAGGGCAAATTTATCTCCGTCTGACCTACAGTGGATAGCTCGCGCTTTGCTTTCTCACCAGCATCCTTCAGTCGCTGCAACGCCATCCTGTCTTGCTTCAAATCTATGCCCGCTTCCTTCTTGAACTCATCGCACAGCCAGTCCATGATTCTCTGGTCGATGTCATCACCGCCAAGATGGGTATCACCGTTGGTCGACTTGACCTGAAAAGTGCCTTCGCCAAGCTCAAGGATAGAAATATCAAAGGTGCCACCACCAAGGTCGTAAACAGCAATGGTTTCCTCCTGCTTCTTATCCAGTCCATAAGCCAAGGATGAAGCTGTGGGCTCATTGATGATGCGCAGCACATTTAATCCGGCAATAGTTCCAGCATCCTTTGTCGCCTGGCGCTGGCTGTCATTAAAATGAGCTGGCACTGTAACCACAGCATCGGTAACCTTGTCGCCAAGATAAGCTTCAGCATCAATCTTCAGCTTCTGCAAAATCATAGCCGAGATTTCCGCTGGACTGTACTCCTTGCCCCCCATCACTACCCAGGCATCGCCATTCTTGGCTTCAACTATCTTGTAGGGCAGCCGCTTTATATCATTCTGGACTTCACTTTCTTTGAATTTACGTCCCATCAGCCGCTTGATGCTGAAGATAGTATTCTCTGGATTAGTAACCGCCTGACGTTTTGCCAACAGCCCCACCAGACGCTCGCCCTTCTTATCCACAGCCACTACGGAGGGTGTAAGTCTCTCTCCCTCAGCATTTTCGATAATCTTCGGCTCACCTCCCTCAATAACCGCCACCACACTAAAAGTAGTCCCTAAATCAATACCTATTGTTCTGCCCATGTTCTCCTCCTTAAAAACAAAATCCTCACTATACCTCCGTTGCCTCCTCAGGCTTTTCTTCTTCAGCCTTCCCCTCGTTACCTTTACCCACCACTACTAGGGTTGGCCTAAGTACTTTATCCTTCAACTTATATCCTTTTTGAACCTCCTCAATGACCATTCCCTCCTCCCCCTCCTGGTGCCCCACCGCCTCATGGAGACTGGGGTCAAAGGGCTGTCCTGCAGCCTCAATATCAGACAATCCTTGTGCTTCCAGGATGGCCTGAAGCTTGCGATGAATGAGCTTGACACCATCAACCCAGGTAAGCCCTGCTAACTTCGGAGGTAACGAAGCCAAAGCCCGCTCCAAATCATCTAACACCGGCAATACACTAAGAATAACCCCGGTGCTAGCAAAGTTGACCAGCTCACTCTTCTCCTGTTCAGCACGCTTCTTATAATTGCTGAAGTCGGCCTCAGCTCTCTGCCAGTTAGCCAAATATTTTTTGGCCCCCTCCTTCTCATCAGCCAGGGCTCGCTTCAGGACTTCAATATCTAATTCCTCAAGTTCAGTTGCCTCAGACGCTTCGTTTTCAGATACCACTCCGTCTTCTTCAGCCAATCTAAACCTCCTTATTCGGCAATTCTAGTCACTGTGGCAAACTCCAGCTACCAAATCGCTTAATACTCCTGACACACAGCCCACCGTGGAAATAGCGCGGCAGTAATCCATCCGAGTTGGACCAATCACCGCGATAGTACCACCAACCTTGCGAGGAACACCATAGCGACTGAAGACCAAGCTTAAATCCCGCAATGCCTCATCCCCACTCTCCTCACCAATCACGACCTGTACCCCTTCACCACCCGACCGCTGAGAGAACATGGAGCTAAGCCAGCCCTTCGCCTCCATTAGCTCCATAATATTCAACATCCTGTCTTTCTGAACAAATTCAGGCTGTCCAAGCATCAAGCGCAAACCTTCAAGATAAGGCTCATCATATTCCTTATCATCTTCAGCAACCATTATATCCGCTATAGCCGCTGTCACCCGCTCTTCTCCAACAGCAGCCTCCAGCTTCTTAGTTGAAATCTCTGGGCTGGTCAACCCTGAATAAGCAGCATTCAGTCTATCGGCAAGACTGGTTAGCTGCCCTTGAGTCACCGGTTCATCAAAAGACATAAGCTGCCGCCTGAGTACAGCTTCACTCAAGACCAGAACCAGCAGAGCCAGGAATTCATGCACAACTACCAGCTCCAAATGCCTAAATCGACATTGGCTTGACTTAGGAAAGGTAACCAGAGCTGCATTCCTGACCAGGCGTGCCATAACACCTGCCGCCAGCTTCAGCCAGCTCTCAAACTCTTCCTCCACCTCATAAAAAAGACCGCGAATACGATGCTGCTCATCCAAGGGAAATTTTACATCCTCAGCCAACGACTCCACATAATAACGATAGCCTTTATCTAAAGGCATACTGCCAGCCGACGTGTAAGGCCGGATGATATAACCTTCTTCTTCAAGGCATGCCATATCATTGCGAATAGTCGCCGGACTCACTCCCAGGGAATAGTTATGTGAAATGTTCTCTGAAGCTACAGGCACCGCCGTAGCAATATACTCACGAACTATTATCCTGAGAACGGTTTCTCTTCTCTGAGTCAATCCTCTGGCCATTTTTTTTTAGCACTCTCCACCTAAGACTGCTAACTTCAGTATAATTTACCACTAGGGCGCTGATATGTCAAAGTCAACAGGGCAATAAACAAGGCGACCATACGGTCGCCTTGTTTATTATAGCTGTCAAGGAACCAGCCGGTATTACTTCTCCGAATAAGTAACTTCGAGAACAACTTCCGACCACTCAATCCATTCAGCCACACCGTCACCATCATATGGGAGCATAAACAGAGCTTCTACCTGAAAACGACTGGCAGTCGCCTGGACGAGACGGTTTATCTCCGGAGTCACGTCTATCACGGTCGGTGCTTTAGTCGAAACCGCACTCGCATGGTCCAGCTTTGTGCCAATATGGTTGAAGTCAGGCAACGTATCACCGTACTTAGCCTCCTGTAGTCGCAATCCCTTGAGCCCTACGGTCTGTGAGAATGGGTCATTAGCCCATTTCCTGGTAGTGAACTTCAGGTTAGCATTCTGTATCTCAGTTCCCCACAGATTCTGGATGTTAAAGCTCCAGAAAGCATGATAGCCAGTATTATCAGCATCATCTCCAGCCATTGTCCGAGAAGTGTCTTTATCTCCTTCAGAATCTACCGTGCCAGTTTCCTGGGCAATCACCGGGATAGTTACCGTTTTTGTAACCGCCGACACAGTAATCATGACATTCCCTGTCGTCTCACCACCTTTACCATCGCTGACAATAACCGCAACGGTAAAATTTCCACCCTTGTTCGGCGCCACCCAGGTGACCTTCTCACCTACCCCGCTGATGCTGCCCTCGCTAGCCGACCAGCTATACCTGACCACATCGCCGTCAGGGTCGCTGGCAATACAGGTAATCGTTGTGCTGTTTCTATATAAGATTCCAGACGGGTTGGCAACCAGGCTGGAAATCTGCGGAGGCTGGTTAGCCCCCACAGTCATGGTCAGACTGGCTTGTACCGTACCACCTTTACCATCCTCCACAACGACTGTAACGTCATAAGTTCCGTAATTCTCCGGGGCTTTCCAGGTAACGATGGGGCCGACACCGGTGAAGCTGCCTCCAGTACACGCCCACTTGAAGTCAATCTTGTCACCGTCTGCATCCATGGCAACGCACTGAATCTCAGTGTTCCCTGAAGGATAGGTTTGCATCTGCGCCGCCGTCAGGCTTGAAATTACCGGCGGCTGATTACCACCCGTGGTCGGCGGTGGCGCTGGTGGTGCCGCTGGTGCCTCGCCTGGACCACAAGCACCGCCCAGCATAGCTATCATAACCAACATCACCAGAACTACACCTAAACTACTCTTAAAAGCATTCATTTTCCTTTACCCCTTTCACTGTAATGAAAGTGTATATCAATTTAGCACTCTCAGCAACAGACTTCACTTTTCACTATATTAGCGCCCCATCTTCCCTGTGTCAAAATAGTCTACCATTTATTTACAGGCCTTCCAGATTACGGGCTATTGATTCGTGCTGGCTGCAATGTCATAGCTCACGCTCTTCCAGGCATCAGTACCAGCGGATTGTACATTAAAATCCCATATTTCACCCGGACCCAGGTTCTGCATGATAGCTGATGAAGTATCTATGAGATTCCCGTTTTTATCATAGTAATTAACCGTTATTGAAGCGGAGGCAATGGTGGAGTTGCTAACATTCCTGGCTCTGCCCTTAACCACGGCTGTGCTTTCAGGCATGCCGCCGGTAAACTGGTGTGTGGTCATGCTATGACTCAGGATTTGTAACTCCTCGCCTGGCAGGTTACCCCCTTGCGTCTGCGTTCCAGCACAACCGACCAGGCATATACCCAATACTAAGGCTGCCACTATAATCCCAACTACTTCCCTCATCTTACCCTGTTCTCCTTACACCCCAGGTGATTTCCTCTCATATCCCTTACTATAGGTTGCAATTATACAGAAGGTCTAGCAAAAAAAAGACATAACAATACACTAGCCATAGTCAAGCCGGCCTTTTCTGCTACCGGCCGCAGCAAGGCCGGCTTGGTCTGGCCACCACGTTCAAAGTCAAAGTAGCTTGAGTGTCCCCCCCTTCGTCATCTTCAGCAATAACCATAATATGATAATCCCCATAGCTATTTGGGGCCTTCCAGGTGACAACAGAACCAGCACCACTCAAGCTACCACCCGTGCATGACCATCTAAAACATACCTCATCACCATCCGGGTCCGAAGCGATGCACTTGATTTCAGAGGCAGCCTTAGGATAAAGGGTCACGTATTTGGCTTCAAGGCTTGAGATTATTGGCGGCTGATTACCCACTGACTCCGGTACTGAACCACAAGCGCTGGCCAGCATCGTCAACACGGCCAACGTAACCAACACTGTGCCCGCTCTCATTCGACAGATTTGCGATTTCACTATCGCTTCCTCCTCAAACAAACTGAGGAAAGTATATACAGGCCCAGCAATTTTCGCAAGGCACCGAATTGTCTCATCAATAATTGTTATTAAAAGCAGCATGTAGTGCGAGGAATGTCATTGCGAGCCGAAGCTGCGAGGAACAAAGAGGGAGTAGTGCAGGGCTTTAGCCCTGCCCGTCACCACCCCAGGCGACCTTAAAAGAGCCGAATGGCTGTTGACCTGATTCGGCAGTGGTGGTATTATGCTCTAGATACCTCGGAGAAGCAGTATTGGCTAACAAAGGCCGACAAGACACTGACGTTGCTCGAATTCTAGAGCTAGAAGCCAGACGGCAAAAGGAAACTATAAACCTTATTGCCGCCGAAAACTACGCCAGCAAGGCGGTGCTCCAAGCTCAAGGCTCTATTCTAACCAATAAGTATGCTGAAGGCTATCCAAGACATCGCTACTACGCTGGCTGCCCCAACGCAGATGCTGTTGAAAACTTAGCCATCGAAAGGGCTAAAAAACTATTCAATGCTGAGCATGCCAATGTCCAGCCTCACAGCGGCAGCCAAGCTAATATGGCAGCCTATTTCGCCCTGCTTGAGCCTGGTGATACCGTCATGGGGATGAGTTTAAGCCATGGCGGACATTTAACTCATGGGGCCCAGGTTAATTTCTCAGGGAGATTGTACAAGTTTATTCCCTACGGTGTTAACCGTGAGACTGAAAGACTCGATTACGACAACATAGAAAAGCTAGCCCTAAAGCACAAGCCAAAGCTGATTATCGCCGGGGCCAGCTCCTATCCTCGAACTATCGACTTTGGCCGTTTCCGGCATATCGCCGATGCAGCAGGCGCTCAGCTTATGGCAGATATGGCTCACATCTCCGGACTAGTAGCCACCCATTTGCATCCCTCTCCAGTCCCCTATGCTCAGGTAGTTACTTCATCTACTCACAAGACGTTACGCGGCCCACGCAGCGGCTTTGTCTTATGTAAACAAGACCTGGCTTCAAAAATCGACTCCGCCGTTTTTCCTGCGATGCAGGGGGGACCGCTGATGCACGTTATCGCTGCCAAGGCGGTAGCCTTCTTCGAAGCCATGCAGCCCGAGTTCATCACCTACCAAAAGGCTGTCCTGGAAAATGCTGTCATCCTTGCCGCTGAGCTTCAGCAGCAGGGCCTGCGCCTGGTCTCCGGAGGTACTGACAACCACCTTATCCTCATTGACCTGACCCCGATTGGGATAACCGGCAATACTGCCCAGGAAGCCCTCGAAAACACCGGTATCCTGGTAAACAAGAATGCCATCCCCTTCGACACCAAGCCACCACGAATTAGCAGCGGCATCAGACTGGGTACACCAGCCATCACCAGCCAAGGCTTTGGCATCCAGGAAATGAAACAAATTGCCTCCCTCATCGCCAAGGTGCTCTTCCACCCCAACGATAAAAAGACCCAAAAGGAAGTAGCCGAACAGGTAGCTTCCGTATGCCACCGCTTCCCCATCCCAGGAATAGATATATAACAAGAGGCAGCTCTGCCAACAAAAAGAAACTAAATCTCATCTCGATATGTGCATTCCAGGTATCTACGCCAGGAGACGATTGCACCTTGACAGGAATCCTCTTTTCCAAAATGATAGCCTTGCCTCTGATAGGCTAAGCTTTGTTATGTTGCTTAAAGTATAATTTTGTCACATAGACAATCCAACGCCAGTGTATAGCAATATGCAAGGCAAACACGACTACCAGAGCGACCGCCGTCCACTCATGGATACCGAGCCATGTATGGCGTGTAAACAGGAACATGGCGCCTCCTCCCTGCAAACCTGCACCTCCCCTGTAGCCCCCACCACCTCCAGGTAAAGCAAACCAGATGATAAATCCAGAGATGCCCTGAAATAAGAGAAGTAAACCAAAAACGGCATTCAGAATATAGTTTTTTGTTGCCTTTCTCATAAGACAGCCTCCTGAATATGGCTAGACCTGCCTGATTATACACGTATATAGACCCAGGCAAGAGCAGAATTGCTACAGAAATTTTTTACAAAAATTTTACACATAAGCAAAACTGCGGCAACAATCCACTGTTATAGTAGACTGTAAAGTCAGCACAGGGCTTGGGCAGAGGAACACTATCACAGCCCGTAGACAGCTTTTAGTCAAACAAAAATAGAGGAGGTACAAAAATAAGGAGGATTTATCAATTGGCATGGAGACTTTCCCCTGTATAATTTATACTACTGCAATATGAGGTAGTATTATGAAACAAAGTTCTACTGCTTATGGTGCTGCTTTTCTGCGGGCGATGGAAAATTTATTGCCGGAAGATAAAAGGTTTTTTGAAGATCCCTATTCTAGGAAGATATTACCACCTGTATATAGATATTTCGTGATTATAATGCGTCCTCCTAAAATATGGAACTTTTTGATGAATATGAGAGAAAAATTAACACCTGGAGTAGTTGGGGGAGTTCTTTGCCGCACACGTTATATAGATGATTTGTTAATCAATGCTATTAAGGAAGGAGTTGGAACAGTTGTTAACCTGGGAGCCGGTATGGATACCCGTGCTTTTCGTATTCCCGGTATTGAAAATATACAATACTTTGAATTAGATTCTCCTGAATTACTGAAAGTCAAAAGCTCAAACATCAATAAGGAAATCGGAGAACTTCCTTCCAATGTTTCTTTGGTTCCTATTGATTTTAACAGTCAAGATCTTGGTGAGGAGTTAAAGAAAGCTGGATATACTTTATCTCTTAAAACCTTTTTTATATGGGAAGGTGTAACACAGTATATTTCTAAAGAAGCAATTGATAATACCTTGAAATATTTTGCCCAAGCTCCCACTGGCAGTAGAATTGTTTTTACCTACGTTCTAAAAAGCTTTATCAATGGCAGCTATATCCCCGATGGTTTAAATATCCTGTATAAAACTATGCTTAAAAAGAAGAATCCATTCTGGTTTTGTGGTTTTGATCCTGCCGAGATGAAAGAGTATTTGTCAAAATATTCCCTGTCGTTAATTGAAGATGTTGGTAATGAAGAGTATCTTGAACGCTATATTAAACCCAAAAGCCGTGATTTAACAGTGATGGAAATTGAGCGTACAGTTCTGGCAGAAGTGAAATAAGGCGCTATTTATTAAAATCTTAAGTACAGTCAAAGGTCGTAAAACTAAATTTTAGGGCTAAGTGAAATCGGGCTTCGCGGTGATTTGAAAAGAAAATATTTAAAAAGAGGAGGTAATGTATTATGAATATGAATCAAAAACAGGAAAAGGGGAAACGTTGGATGTTGGGGTTCCTGGGTTTCTTAGGATTTCTGGGATTTACAGCGTTCGCATCACATGAACCTTGGCCGCTGTTTAACTTCTGCCTATTTGCTCTCTTTTCGCATTTCGCGTATCTTAAAAAGGAACTCAAATATTTGGGTATTCTTGGGGTAATAGGCTTGATTGTAGGAATACTCGGAGTTGTAGGACTAATTACAGTATAGAAAATAATGTCACTGCTCCGCCCGACTCTGCGGCACTTCGTGCCTTGCCTCGTTACGCTCGGTCACTTAACAGCGGATAAAAGGGAAATCAAAGATTGCCCCAAATTGCTTTCGGCAATTTCTTTACCACATACCACCCGACAGTCATCACATAACCTTGAAACGAAGCCTAATTTTTTATTTTTAACTGTAGCCTCGCCCAAAGGCGACCTCATTGCTGGCGCACATTCCCTGCAGCACACACAGGCAACAGCGAGGACGCTGGGCCTTACATACCTTTCTGCCATGTTCTATCAGCAGAATATGAAACCGGTAGACATCACTGGGAGGGACAAGGCTCTCAAGCAGCTTATGAGCTTGCTCCACAGAGACCTTAGAATCAATCAGGCCCAGCCTTTTGGCAACGCGGAAAACATGTGTATCCACCGGTAAAACCGGTATCCCCAGAGAAAAAAGCAATACGCAGCTAGCTGTTTTCATACCCACTCCGGGCAATTGCCTCAGCCAATCCCTGGCTTCATTCAGAGGAAGCTGCCTTAAAAAGTCAAGCTCGAACCCTTCTCGCCTCCGCCGTATCTCCTCAAGCACCTGTTTGATATAGCTAGCCTTGATTTCTCCTAAACCACCAGGCCTGATACAATCAGCAATCTCAGCCATGCTCGCATCAGCCACCTCCTCCCAGCCACCAAAGGAAGCCAAAAGCGACTCGAAGGCCCGGTTGGAATTTCTATCAGAGGTATTTTGAGAAAGGATTGTCTGAACCAGCACCGAGAGTGGACTCTGCCGTGGCCGCCACTCACGATTGCCATACTCCTCAACCAGTAAGTTGAGGATTCCCCCGATGTCTATCCTACCCATTTGGAAACTATTATACACGTAGGCAAGAATACGCTGAAGTCACATCAAGTTGATATAATCCGCCTCAATGTGTCGCACCCCATTACTCAGACCAATCTTTGGTTGCCGTGGGGAGGCTCAATCGGTAGATTTGCCTGATGGCAGGTATCTGGGAAACAAGCAGGATGACCAGAGCGGCCGAAGCGGCGATGACATAGCTTCTGGGGAAGATGACGGCACTCATGCTCATGATGTCTGTCTCGAATTGAGCCATATATGCGACTGCCAGATAATGCCCCAGCAGTATGCCGAGTATGCCCCCGAGGCAGCCTATGGCCAGGTTTTCCAGCGTGAGAATGAGGCTAAGCCGGTTGCGGCTCATGCCTATAGCGCGCATTATGGCAATCTCACGCCTGCGCTCAAGCACATTTACCGTCACGCTATTGAAGATAATGGCCATTCCCAGAGCAGCACCCATAGCCAGCATTACGCCGATAAAGACCCAGAAGAAGCCCATCATCTCGTCAAGAAATCGTCTCGTTTCGCCAGCAAATTCTAGCGAGGCGGTTTCGGGGAGGTCATAGAGCCTTTTTAACAGCTTGGCCGATGGCTCACCATCGAACTTGAGCAGCACACCGGTGGCAGTCCCAGGTGCGCGCAGCAGCCTTTGCGTTTCCCGCAGCGGCATGAATGCCATACTGCCCAGCGGCACATCGACGAACCCTACCAGACGCTTTTCTGTGTCTCCGATAGTTCCCACAACAGGTTCCAGTTGAAGCATGTCACCAATCTCAGCACCTAGTTTCTTCTTCAGGGACAGACTGAGCAATATGCCACCCTGTTTGACACTGGTGAGAGAGCCATCCGGCGCTAACAGATTGTACATCGATGACCCTTCCGGCAGCCCCATAATGCTGGTATCAGATACCTTCTCGCCGTGTCGAACACGGTAGGGCACCTCAAGAATAGCCTCGGTTTGCTGTATCCCTTCAAGGTGGCTGATGTAGGAGGCAGTTGCTGTTGCACCCGTGCCTTGAAAGATGACCCTGGCATCAAAGTTCTGGATTCGTTCGAATTGAGTGTACAGGGTCGACTCCATAGCATCTACAAAGGACATGGAAACCAGAACCAGGGCGATAGCTGAAGCTACTCCCGCAGCCATAAAAAAGGTGCGTCGCGGGTTGCGAAAGACATTTCGCATGGGCAATTTCAAGACATATGGAAGCCGGGATAGAAACGGCAGCAAGGTTTCCACCAAGGCCCGGCGCCCGGCAGCAGGTGCAGCAGGACGCATCGCTTCAGCGGGGCGCATCCTGGTTGTCGCCCACGCCGGAAACAGGCCAGCCGCCAAGGGCATCGCAATGCCTATCACCATGCCAACAGCCACAACACCCCAATGCGGTTCGATTACAACAAATGGCAACGCAAGTTGCCGGGCATACTCCCCGGTGAGCGCATTAGCCAGAGCATTGCCCAGCACGGCACCAAGCAGCGAGCCTGCCGCGCCCACGATAAAGGCAAAACCCAGATAATGAAACACAACCTGCCTCTTTCCATAGCCAAGCGCCCGCATCAGCCCAATCTGGACGCGTTGCGACTCCACCAGGCGATTGAGCAAAACGTAGATTGCAAGAGAAGCCATGGAAAGGAACAGGACGGGGAAGAGCACGGCCAGTTGCTGAAAACCCTCGAGGTCCATCTTGAGCAGCCGGTTCCCCAGATGGTCCTTCCTCTCCACCATATACGCCGTGCGAACACCCCTGATAACATCTATTTTCCTGGCGCGAATGGAAACGGGCTCATCCTTCGAAGTCACCCTGTTGATGTGGTTTTTCCGCAGGATTTGCCTGACTTCCTCAAGAACCGCGCTACGGTCCGTGTTTGGCTCCACGGCCAGGTTAATCTCATTGACCAGACCATTCATGCTGAAGAGAGTTTCGGCTGTAGACTGGGGCATAAAGAGAACGCCAAAGGTGCGTGGTGAAGGCATCGGCTCCTGGGCATTCTTGGCAACCCAAATATATTCCGGACTGGTCACTATTCCCGCTACCTTGAAACGAGCCTTATTATCCCCGTTCTTGATGGTCAGCCAGTCGCCGGGCTCGAGTTCGTGGTATTCGGCCAAGTGTTTCTCCACAAGTACCTCGCGCACCGCGTGGGAGCTGAAATAGCTGCCGCTTTCCACTTGAACGTCGTTAACCTCTGGATGCCTCTGTTGCGGCAGTGAGATGACCCTTCCCGCCACCCGCTCACCGCTTTCCTTGGCCAGATCAAGGGACACATCCCCAACAATGCGACCCTCCGCCACCACACCAGGGATTTCATTCATTTCCCTCGCGGCCCTCTGGGGTATGTAGTCGACCGATATCCAGTAGTCTGCCATACTCAGGCGCTCATAAGTACCTTCATAGGAGCTATCAAGATTCTCATACGCCGCATAGGAGGCAATGAACATGGCTACGCCAAGAAGCACGACCAAGCTCACAGCACCAAACTGTGCTTTGGCCGCCCAGACATCCCGGAGTAGCTTACGGTGGAGCTTGGACATAGCTACCATTTCAGCTCGTCGGGATCAAGGGGATGCGTGTTTTGAATTACCTCAGCAACCTTCCCGTCACGCAGGCGCACGATGCGGTGGGCGATGTCACCTATGGCAGAATTGTGGGTTACCACCACCACAGTTTTCAGTTTTGTTTCGTTGAGAACCCTGAGCAACTTGAAAATGCGCTTTCCTGTTTCAAAGTCAAGACTACCCGTCGGTTCATCGCAGAGGATAACGGATGGGTCAGTGGCTAGCGCCCTGGCTATGGCTACCCGCTGGTTCTCGCCGCCGGATAGCTCACTGGGGAAGTGGTTCATGCGCTCTTCCAGCCCGACCTCTCGCAGTATCTCTTCAGATGACCTCGGATGCGCTACCAGTTCGGCGGCAAACTCAACATTCTCCCTGGCAGTGAGGGTGGGAATCAAGTTGAAGAACTGAAAGATGAATCCAATCTGGGTGCGACGAAACTTGGTTAGCTGATTCGCCGTGAGTTGCGTGATATCAATGCCGTTGACTACAATCCGCCCTGAACTGGGAGAGTCCAAGCCACCGATTAGGTTGAGCAGAGTTGTTTTTCCCGACCCGCTCGGCCCCAGGAAAACGATGAATTCCCCTGCCATCACCTCAAGCGTGATTTCCCTCAGGGCTTCAATCTGAATCTGGCCCATCCGGTAGTTCTTGGAAGTCTTTTCCAGTTTGATTCTGGACTCCAAGGTGTCGCGTTGACCTTTGCTTGGCTCTACAGAATCGGTCACAATCTATCTCCTTCACCCAGGCTGGTGAGGCAGCGCAGTTCAGCGCATAGCCATGCTGGCTGTCAGGGATTCTAACAAGCCCAAAACCAACTCTCGCAGCCAGCACCATCTCATGAGGGCTTCTAAAGCTATTCTACCACATGAACCTGCCTATTCCCCAGTTTGACAGGGGAAATCCAAGCTGAAACCAAGCGTTGGGACATGATAGCCCTTTGGTGTTATAATTATCCCACAACAAAAGATAGCAGGAGTGTCTTATGGATGAACTAAAAGTCTTCACCGGTAATGCTCACCCCTCCTTAGCTCAGGCAGTATGCGAATATCTAGGCACACCTCTAGGCAAAGCCGAGATATTTGAATTCAGCAACGAGAATATCTTCATCCGCATCTTGGAGAACGTCCGCGAGCGAGACGTCTTTATCTTTCAACCGCTGTCCTCACCGGTCAACAAGAACCTGGTAGAGCTCCTTATCATGATTGATGCCTTCAAGCGAGCCTCAGCCGGCAGAATCACTGCTGTCATCCCCTACTACAGCTACGGGCGCACCGATAAAAAAGACCAGCCCCGGGTACCCATTACCGCCCGATTGATAGCCGACCTGCTCACCACCGCTGGTGCCAATCGCCTGCTAACCGTAGACCTCCACGCCGCCCAAATTCAGGGCTTCTTCAACATACCTGTTGATGAACTCACTGCCTTTTCTATCCTCAGCGATTACTGGAAAGAGAAAGCTCTGGACAATCTGGTGGTGGTAGCTACCGATATCGGCATATCCGCACGCGCCCGTGATATGGCATCCAGCCTCAATGCTCCTCTGGCTATCATCGAAAAAAGGCGGGTAGGAAATATCGACATTACCGAGACCCTCAATATCATCGGCGAAGTCGAAGGAATGCGTGCCCTGACCGTTGATGATGAAATCGATACCGCCGGCTCTCTGACCAGTGCAGCAAATACCCTCCTGGAGCATGGAGCCACTGAAGTCTACGCCTGCTGTACTCACCCCGTATTCTCAGGTCCAGCAATTGAGCGAATAGCCAAATCGCCAGTCAAAGAAGTAGTCGTCACCGATACCATGCCGGTTAATGGCAAAAGAAAGCTGGATAAAATTACCATCTTGCCCATAGCTTCGCTTCTCGGTGAAGCGATACATCGCATCCATACCGGCCTATCTATAGGCGCCATGTTTGAGTAGAAAAAATTATGTTTAAATGGCTAGGCATCCTCACCGATTCTAATGAGAAAGAGATAAAACGTCTCGAGCCTGTTGTAGCTCAGATAAACTCGCTGGATCCCGATTTCCAGAGGTTGAGCGATGCTGAGCTTCGTGCCAAGACCGATGAGCTCAAAGCTCGACTTAAAGATGGCGAGACTCTGGATGAGCTTCTACCTGAAGCCTTTGCCGCTGTCAGGGAAGCTGCCAAACGAACCATAGGCCAGCGTCCTTTCGATGTCCAGCTCATGGGTGGCATCGTCCTCCACCAGGGTAAAATCGCCGAGATGAAAACCGGCGAGGGCAAAACCCTGGTAGCTACCCTCCCTCTATATCTGAATGCTCTCACCGGGGAGGGCTGCCATCTGGTTACGGTCAACGATTACCTGGCCAGGCGCGATGCTTACTGGATGGGCCCAATCTACCACGCCTTGGGCATGAGCGTTGCCAGCATCTACCCCCAACAGAACCCGGATGAACATCTTCCCGCTCGCCTTTATGACCCTGATTATACCGACGAGCAAGACAGCCGCTGGCCTCATTTCAAGCCCATCACCCGCCGCCAGGCTTACGAAGCCGACATAACCTACGGCACCAACAACGAATTCGGCTTCGACTACCTCAGAGACAACATGGCTTTAGACCTATCCCAGTATGTTCAGCATCCTCTCAACTACGCCATCGTCGATGAAGTAGACAATATCCTTATCGACGAAGCCCGTACACCACTCATAATCAGTGGTGCTGCTGAAGAAGCCACCCAGAAATACTATACCTTCGCCCGCCTGGTCCCACAGCTCAAGCGAGATGAAGACTATACTATTGAAGAAAGGGAACGCCAGGTTTACCTTACCGAACCTGGCATGGCCAAGATGGAAAGGTCGCTCCATCAAGAGGGCTTGCTCAAAGCCCCCAGCCTCTACGACCCGGCTAACTACGGCCTGAACCGGTACATGGAAAACGCCCTGAAAGCCCAGGTTCTGTTTAAGCGAGACCGCGACTATGTCGTCAAAGACGGGCAGGTCCTAATCGTCGATGAGTTCACCGGCCGACTGATGTTCGGGCGGAGGTACTCTGAAGGCCTGCACCAGTCTATCGAAGCCAAAGAAAGAGTCAAAATTCAGCGAGAAAGCGTAACTTTAGCCACCATCACCTTTCAAAACTACTTCCGCCTTTACCAGAAATTAGCCGGAATGACCGGCACGGCAGCTACTGAAGCTGAGGAGCTTTACAAGATATACAAGCTGGATGTAGCTGTCATCCCCACCAATAAACCAATGATTCGCATAGACAACCCTGACCAGATTTATAAGGATGAAGACGCCAAGTTCAAAGCCGTCGCCAAAGAAATTGAAAACCTCCACAAGCAAGGCAGCCCTGTACTTATAGGCACCGTCTCCATCGAGAAATCAGAACACCTGAGCGACCTCCTCAAAAGAAAAGGCGTGCCCCATCAGATACTCAATGCCAAAAACCACACCGGGGAGGCTGACATCATTGCCCAGGCTGGGAAGGTAGGCGCAGTTACGGTAGCCACCAATATGGCAGGGCGTGGCGTTGACATTATCCTGGGCGGCAATCCTGCTGAGCGTGACGAAAAAGACTGGCAGGAGGAACACGATAGAGTAGTCGAATTTGGCGGGCTGCATGTCCTTGGCACCGAACGTCACGAAGCCAGGCGCATTGACAACCAGCTCCGAGGCCGTTCCGGAAGGCAGGGCGACCCGGGTGGCTCCCGTTTCTATGTCTCCCTGGAAGATGACGTTGTCCACCGCTTCGGCGGCGACCGGGTTAAAGGCTTTATGGACTGGGCAGGATTTGACGAAAATACGCCCATTGAGCATTCTATGGTCAGCAAAGCTATCGAAAACGCTCAAGTCAAGGTTGAAGGCTACCACTTCGATGTCCGCAAACACCTCGTCGACTATGATGATGTGGTCAATAAGCACCGTGAGGTAATCTACGCCGAGCGAAAGAAAATCCTGAGCGGCGCCGACCTCAAGGCAAATATCCTGTCGATGGTTCGAGATGAAATTGAAGGCTTGGTCGCTGCCCGCTGTAGCGATGACCTCGTAGCGCCAGACTATGCCGGCCTGCTCGAAGATGCCGCCGCCGTATTCCCATTACCACCCGAACTGAATCCCAATACTATATCCCAGATGAAGCCAAAACAAATCACCGACAAGCTGGTTGACTATGCCGAGCAATCATACGAGCATCGAGAAAAAGAGGTGGGCGCCGAAAATACGCGATTATTAGAGCGGCTGGTGATGCTGCGAACCATCGACAGCCTGTGGAAGGACCACCTCACTGCAATGGATGAGTTGCGTCAGAGGGCTGGTCTTTACGCCGTGAGACAGGTTGACCCCCTGGTCGTCTACAAAAAGGAAGGTCACGCTTACTTTGACAGCCTGCTGGCCAGCATCCAGCACGATGTTGCCAACACCATTTACAAAGTTAGTATCACCAAGAAGGAAGCCCCAGCCCAAAGACAAGCTCAAAAAGTCGCCGTCCCCGCCGGCAGAAAAGTCGGCCGCAACGACCCCTGCCCCTGCGGCTCCGGCAAGAAATATAAACACTGCTGCGGAAGATAGGCAATTTGAACTTATATGTTGCTACCGCGAGTGCACCCGAGGACGAAATTCCAGTCCTAACTTCTCGCGTAGGTAGTCCTTTAGAACAAATACGTCGATGTTGTGGCGCTCCCGCGTACTTACGAGCATATACTTGGTGTACTCAGATTGGTTGGATGGGGAAGTAATACGGAGCCCTCGGCGATTGTTCTGAATATCTGTAACCTCATTGCCTTCGCCGATACTGCAGTCCCAACACACAACAGCCGCCAGATGATCAAATGAATGATTGAAGTCTGCAGCTAGCGCGTACTTGAACTCAACAAAATAGATTGATTCCCTGGATAAGTCGTATGGCACGGACTGTGCTACCAGTGCGTCGTATCCTCTTTTCGCATCGTAATCTATTACACGGAATGGGAAAATACCAGGCTCAAAGCTGTAGACCATGTTGAATAGGGCAATTGTAGCCATTTCATTACCCGGCTCTATGAGCTCCACGCCTCGAAAATCGCAGACCTTCTTTCTTGTTGCTCTTTTCATCCGTCGTTGAAAGTCCTTGCGCTCTTGCTCGGCTGTCTGATACTGCTCCTCAGATTCAACGGCCTCATCGTAGTCCTGGTATTCGCGACTGCCTTGTATTTCCTCTTCGAAAAGTTGTCTTACACTGTCACGAATGCCATTCAAAAGGTCAGGCGGTGTGTTGGCTATGTCACCACGATTTGCTGTCAGCCTGAAATCCTGACAGTTTACGAACGCGTGATACTTGGTCTCCAGTCGCTTACCCAGCCCTAGCCATTCGTTGTACCGCTTCACTGCAATGTAGTCTTTGCAAGCCCAAAGGCCGTATCTGTCCTCGACCTTGTACATTCCATAATTGGGCGTACGGCCACGGACTCGAATCATCGGGTTGTACGAACGCTTCGCCTCGTCGCCCTCCAAATAGAACACGAGGTCAATGAACTTGCCAGGATAACCCACCACTTGCCGATGCTGGAAGACCCATCGTTTTACAAAGATTTTTGTCCAATCACCTGGACGATTCGTTATGAGTGCCTGTATGTTACAATTCTCACTCGGGAACTGGTGACCAAAGTCAATAAGCTCTTCACTATCACGCCCTAGTCCTTGCAGAAACAGCTCCTTGCCTTGGTTCATTGTTACGTCAAATTCTTTCTCTATCGAACCGAATAGGCTAAACCAAAGTACATAATCTTTCAACAGATTGTGATCGAAATCCCTCTTATTCTGGTTGGCATTATAGCCGTAAATCCTCACCCTTGTTTTCGTTTCTTCGTTGTTTTTCCGTTCCACGACATAGTCATACGGTGGTACCTCTTTTCTCATTAGGTGTTGTAAGGGGGAATCCATTATTGCGTAGACCGTGCATTCGGCGCTATCGCTCCACACTTCAATTTGCCGGCTATTGAAAAAGGTCTTCGTGCCGTGGCCTTTATAGCCTATCTTTGGCACTCCCGCGGCATCTTGCTGACCCGGCTCAGAGACCGTAGACCGGCCAAGGTCAAAAAAGGCCTCAAGCCTTGTTTCATCAATACCGGCACCGTTATCGGAGATTTCGAGCACTAACTCCTCGTCAGGTCGACTGCGGTCTTCCTTGACAGTCACCCGAATCTTGGTTGCACCCCAATCGAGTGCATTACTAATTCCTTCTCGGATAGCATCCCGAGGGTTAACAAAGTCACGTGCTATCTCAAGGTACTCGTTAGCATCTTCCACGTGGGGTATTCGAGTTAACATATCTCTACTCATCATGGAAACCTCCTGCTAAGAGTTATCATGCGGGTTGTTCTGCCACCGGTATTCTCCATCATCATAATCACTGATGGAGCTACTGTCAATACCCTCGGTTGCTCACAACAGAGCAGCTCTCTCCTAAAGATGATATGCCTCTACTAACGGATGAACCGCGTCTCCGTACGACACTGCACCTCACTGTCCAAGAAAT
>Ga0307379_10001534_pt1 | contig 36350 bp, 50 predicted proteins | sample UN2MG_FD_202237 | JGI IMG/M metagenome (GOLD analysis project Ga0307379, IMG submission 202237) | Soil microbial communities from Risofladan, Vaasa, Finland - UN-2 | ecosystem: Environmental > Terrestrial > Soil > Coastal area > Acid sulfate soil | place: Finland: Risofladan, Vaasa | collected...
TGAATTGGGGCGAGCTCGACCAGAAGGGTTTTAATATTGTCGAGTTTGACGACTATGTTTTAGAAGTTGGTTGCGAGCCGGTCGTTCAGCGTATTCCATTCCCGCACCCGCCCCGGAAGAAGATCGTCCTCGACTGGCCTTTCGATTTCGATAAGGAGGATCTCGGCTTTGCCGGTTATGATACATGGTTGCAGATCAGAGCGCCAAAAGAAGCGAGGCATACAATTGACCTCAAGTTTATCGAATCAGAAATGAAAGATTATCAAGCCGGTCCCGGGTCTAAGGTTGAGATCGTGACGATCCCGACGGAGACCGTGAGAGCGGGGCAGATCAGCGAGGCGGTATCTCTCGTTGACAAGCTCAAGGTTTATGCCGAGCTGTCCGGGGAAACTCTCAACGATAGCACGATCGAGAAAGCCGCCGAACTTGAAACGACCGCTCGCAAGTCTGGTGAGGTCGGCGAAGGATTGCATATCCGGGTACAGAAGCTCGTCCTCCGCGGCGCGATCGGTATCAAGAAGGGGCTCGGTCTCGACGAAATCGAAATCGATCTCGATCAATACGAGCCGGGCCTTATTGCTCTTGTCGGTGTCAATGGTGCCGGCAAAAGTACCCTCATCGAGAACATGCACCCGTACCCGCAGCTGCTCACGCGGACCGGAAAACTCCAGGATCATTTCTGCTTGAGAGATTCCTTCCGGGATCTCTACTTCACTGACGAACGAACAGAGACCGAGTACCGGGCGTTTATGACGATCGACGGCCAGAACAAGAGCGGATCCTGCGAGTATTTTCTGAACCGGAAAGATAATGGAGAGTGGATCCCTGCATCAAAAGAATTCAACGGCCGGCTGGCTCCATACGCCGCTGAGATCCTGCGCCTGTTCGGCAGTATCGAGCTCTACCTTCGGAGCGCGTTTGTTTCTCAGAAGCAGCCGAAGAATCTTCCCGATCTTTCAGATGCAACGCCTGGTGAGAAAAAAGCTCTATTCCGTGAGCTCGGGGGTCTTGATTATCTGGAAGTGTATTCAAAGGCAGCAAGCGAGACAGCAAAGGTGCTTGAAAGCGAGCTTACCGGAATCAAGGCGAAGCTTGAGCGAGAGGATGAGATCAAGGATGCTATAGGCAAAGCGAAAGGGGATCTGAACGCGAAAACCTCCTACCAGGAAGGGACCGAGGACAACCTGGCCCTGATCAAGAAGAAAGGCGAGGAACTGAAAGCCGATCACGATCGGCTGAAAAAGATCGTTGATAAGAACGAAAAGCTCCGAAGCAAGGGGGAAGATATCCGCTCGCTTCGTTTCGATGCCGAGGGATCGATACTCAGAATCAATAAATCAATAGACGAATACCGATCCGCCCTCGAGGGCAAGGAGCAGACTGAGAAGCTGATCAAGGAATACGAGAATTTCAAAGCAGAGGAGGCGAAACTCAATGAGGAAAAGTCGAAACACGAAGGGGATCGCGCTCGCGGTCTTGCATGTTATAACGAGCTACGGGACACCGTCGCAGGACAAGAGCGTGATCTGCGTGATAAAAAGAGCGAGGCGGAAAAGACAGCTCAGGCGGTCGAACGCGAGCGTGATCTCGTCCTGGCCGATGCGAATAACCTCGAGAAGGATCTGAAATCTCTCAGAGAAGCACAGTGTCCTTATTTGGACAAAGAATGTCCGGCGAAAGACAATCCATCCTTCCAATTTGTGATATCCGATAGAGAGGAGACTCTCAAAGAATTGCAGGAAAAAGCCTTTGAACTCGATAAGGATCTCACCGAGAAGAACGAGGCGGTCAAGGCGATACAGAAAGTGATCGACGATCTTGTCTGGCCAGAGGAACCGAAAATTGAGGAGTATGACGAGACCGAGCTCTCTATGGTGATCATGAAACTTGACAACTACGATATTGTCACTCTCAAAGCAATGCTCGGTACATCTCAGGAAGCGGAGATCCGCATACAGGAAGGCGAGAAGCAGCTCAAGACTCTCGAGACCACGCTGAATACGCTCAATGAACGAGCAGCCGATCTGCTAAATCAGATCGATGAAGAGAGCGAGACTGACTTTACGGATGTCGGTGAGCAGCTCGAAGAGTGCCGGCAGCAGTACATCGAAACTGACAAGGAACTCACGCGGCTCAACACCGAAATCGAGGGTCTCAAGAAGCAGATCGCGGAGCGGGAAGCAGAGCTCGAGGATCTCAAGGCGCTCGACGAGGAGCGCAAGGCAAAAGAGATCGATCTCACTGAATGGCAGTATCTACAGCGAGCTTGCGGTCCGAACGGTATCCAGGCTCTTGAGCTCGACGCTATGGGGCCTGGGATCGCAGAGGTAGCAAACAGTATCCTTGAATCTGCTTATGGATCCCGGTTTCAGATCGAGTTCAGGACGACAAGGATCGGAGGATCCGGTTCCAAGACAAAGCAGATTGAGGACTTTCTGATCTGGATCCACGACTCGCAGTCCGGTGACGAGCAGCTCCTCGAGACACTGTCCGGAGGTGAGAGCGTGTGGGTCAAACGAGCGATCTATGATGCTTTTGGGATCATCCGAGCTCGCAAGACCGGGACGCAGTTCCTCACGGTCTACCAGGACGAGGCTGACGGAGCGCTGGATCCTGAGGCGCGGACCGCGTATTTCCGTATGCTCGAGAAGGCCCACCAGGAAGCCGGTCGGTATCACAGCATTATCGTCACTCACTCGCTCGAGGCCCAGGAGATGATCGGGCAGAAGATAGAGATGACGGCTCTCAAGGAGGCGGTACGTGAGCCAGTTACAGCGTAACACCCCGGCGTTGCCGGATAACAATATTCCATTTTAGAAAGGAGTCTCTCTGTTCGTACAGGGTCATGACCCCGGAAGTACCTCAAGACTTCCGGGGACTATTACAGGAGTCCACGGTGGCGGGAAAGGTGCCCCGTTAACCCGTGAGAGTGCCTACGGCTGATCCCCGTGACGACAAATGACTCCGCGCAGGTTCGAATCCTGCCCGTGGACAAGAGGGAGGGGAGTGTGGCAAAAAGCCTATCTATGAGCTTTAGCGTAAGCGAAGAAGAACGAAAAATAATCACAGAATACACGAAAAATAAGCACCTTCGCAAACCGAGCGAATTGATCAGGTTAGCCCTTTTTGGCTATATGCGTAAATATCCCCTAAAAATGAAGAAACAGGAATAAATATGAATGATGAGATTTGTTATTATTGTGGTATGCCAGGAAATCAAATTGATCACGTCATACCAAGAATAATATTAAAAAGTATAAATGAGACCAATGTTCATATACATGATAACCGAATCGAGATAGTTCCTTGTTGCCATGAATGTAATGTTTTATTGGGGGCATCCTTTCAAAGTACACTTGCAGAAAGAAAACATTATTTGAAGGTAAGATTAAAATACAAATATCGTAGTTTATTAAAAATACCCGAATGGATAAAAGCAGAAATAGATGTTTTAGGATATACCTTAAAGCAAGATTTATTGGATACTTTAAATAAAAAAGAATTGCTATTACTGCGCTTAAAATGGTGAGTTTTCATAACTATACGAAATTCAAAGAAAAAGCCGTACAGCGTCACGCCCTAATAGCCTAGAGGCATTTTAATACGGGTCAGTGACCCAAAACGACATACTGGACCGGTCTGAGGTTCCTTCTCTGCAGGAACAGGTCGCCTGCGGGACCTCCTTTTCCTCGGGCCGGTCGATTTAAGGAGACGTAATGGCGAGACCTCAAAAATATACTGCGGATTATTTCCCACATTTCGCTCATAACGGAAAGACGATGTTTATCATCGAGGAGAGGTTCGGAAACGATGGATACGCTTTTTGGTTCAAACTTTTGGAGCTTCTGTGCTCTACGGAGGGGCATTGTTACGATTGTGATTCCGTGGAGAATTGGGGGTTTCTGACGTCGAAAACTCACGTCAGCGAGGTTTCCGCCACGGAAATACTTTGTACTCTTTCCAAACTTGGAGCGATTGACAGCGATTTATGGGCCGAAAAAAAGATATGGTCGCAACATTTAGTTGACAATCTTGTGCCATTATACAGTAAAAGGACGTCGAAACCCCCCTGTAAGCCAGTTACCGGGGAGAAAACCGAGTTTCCGACGTCGGAAAACCACAAAGGAAGTAGAGGAAGTAGAGGAAGTATAGGAAGTAAAGTAAAGGAAGTAGAGGAAACTCAGGAAGACAAACCCCTTTCTTCTTCAAACCCTCAAAAACCCGAAACCCTGCAGGATATTGATAACGAGCATCTTCGTCTCAAGAGGCTTCATGCTGAAGCTGAATATTACAAGATACACGACGAGAAGGCATACTTGAAACTATTGAAGCAGCACCCGGAGTTCGAGGAGGAGGTTCCGTGGTCATAGATATTGCACTCCATAAAAAGCACGAAGGAGAAGGAAGATGAGTAAAAGTAAACACCTACTTTGGATGCTTTTGGGTATGGCGGCATGGGTGGAGGATATGAGAGAGGGGCTATTTAAACCAGAGTCATCTTTTAAGAGGGGATTTCGACAACACTACAAGAACACACACAATAATAAGCGGAGCGGTGTGACTAAAAGAAAACATGGTAAATATGAATAATCCTTGAATGAAGGAGAGAGAAGATGAACAAGAGATTTGATATTAGATTGCCTCTAATATGGTGGACAATCGGTTTTATTATTGGATTAACGGCCGGAATGATAATTGGCTGTAAATGGGGGTGGTGATGAAAGAGCAAGAATATCAATCAATGAGTGAGTGGTTAAAAGATGATGCCGTTAAACTTGATTTACCCTCAGAAGAAATCATACAAGCATTGTGTGAAGAAATCGAGAGAAAGAACAACACCATCGAGAAGCAGAACGAGAAGTTTAAACGCATTGAAGAAATTACGCATTATGCCGGAGACAGTGCTTGTTTGTTTAAAGCGAATGAGATTGCACAAGAAGCACTCAAACTCACAGAGGAGCAATCACATGGATGAACTAAAACCGTATAACTTATGTCAAAGTCACTCAGCCTTGGTGAAAATAAATCAGTTTCGCGGACATCGTGTAGAATGTATGAGATGCCATTTATCTACAAGTTATTATGATACCGAAGAACAAGCAATCAAGGCATGGAACACACGCAAGGAGGAGCCAAGTCATGAAGAAGGAGGGAAGATGAGTAAATATACAGAGATAAAAGAGGATTACGGTATAGCGAAGGATTTTATGGAAAACCCCGAAAACTGTCACTTTGTATCGGAGGGAGATATAAGAAATTCAAATAGGCTCGAAACCCTCATTGACATCATCGAGAAGTATCGGGCCTTTATTATCAGGAGTCGTCCATATTGTGATTTTCATTTAGTCGGATACGATGACCTTGAACAAGAGTATATAGACATTCTCAAACTCACAGAGGAGTAGGGAGATGATTAAGATCAAGGATCTTCAGGAGACAGATATCGGAAGATGGGTAATATATAAAACCGAGTTTGAAAACCAGAGGGGAAGAATCAAAAGCTGGAATGATAAATGGATATTCATTGTCTATAACTGCGCTGGCGAATGGGATAGATACCAAGATTATACAGCTGCCGCAACAAAACCAGAAGATTTAATATGGGAGTAAGACGTGATAGTTCTCTCGATTGATCCAGCCTGGGCGAAGGAGATGGCTTATGCCGTTTTCAGAGACGGGCAGCTCTGTTTCTATGACAAGTTCAGGACTACGAAAGAGCTCTGCGTCACGAATGCCGATGTCGTCGTCACCGAGAATCCATATCTCGGCGGGGACGCAAAGAAATACTCCTCTCGTGGACATATCGATACTTTCAAGAAGCTATGCTTCGCCGTCGGCATGGTCTCAGTTATAGCTGCGGCTCTGGAAGCAGAGTTTGTACTCGTCCGGCCGCTCGACTGGAAAACATTCTACTCGTTGACAATCAAGACGCCGGCGAATATCCAGGAGACGATACGGGCTCAACTCACCGGTGGGATCCAGGGCGAGGATATTCAGGATGCAATCCTCATCGGCAGGTACTATATAGATCACGTACTCGTGGAGGCGAGAGGGTAATATGTTAAAGCAATTTATTAAACAGTTATTTTGTCGACATCGGTGGGAGATCTTCTGGCCCTTCTGGCCGACGATAGGATTTTACATCGAGGAATGTGTGTACTGTAAAAAGCTACGAATAGCATACCGCAAACTGCCTGGGCATATTAATTGTAGATGTGCTGTTATTCCAGTCGAAGATGAGGAGGATGAAGGATGTCAAAAAATGAATTAAATATAAAATTAATACCAGGCCAATATTTCATTTTAACTCGAATTAATGCCTGTTATAACTGTAAGTGTAAATATCTTGGCGACAGATCTTATGATTGTTATTTGAAATTCATAGAACTTGATTCTGAGGGCAAATGTAAAAGTTATGAAGAGAAAAAGAAACGATCCCTATAAAGATACTTCGATAAACGGGAGGTAGGGCGGGTAAAGGTGAAAGAGCAATATAACTTTTGGGAAGGAATGATAGCGGGTTTTGCTATCGGGATGCTTGTCGTTTCTATAATAGTTTTTGTAATAATAAATAATTTAATTAAGTAGGGAGGGGAACAAATGATTACTTACTCAACGAAATATAACCTGCGGAACTGTCCGCGCTGTGGGCATAGTGTAATGATGTGCCTGGGGGTATATCTTGATTTTTATTGTCCCCATTGCCAAACCGGATACGCCGTTCGTGCCGTGGGAAAGAAGAATCGAATAAAGCTCTGGAACAAAATATGGAATCATCGTTGTAAGGGGGGAAACGATTAATGTGCAAACATTCTCGGATGTGGGAGGGGAACATTGATACAAGAAGCTGACGGTTTTTTAATCACGCTGTTGAGCGGTTGCAAGCTGTTCGTCGAGAACAAGCACTATCTGGAAGACGCCGACGGCAACATTACTTTCAAGGGGAATCATGCTATTGAGATCGCACTGATCCAAAGGAAGCCGGGTGCACAGTTAGAATGCCTTGCGTCGAAGGTGCATGAGACCCCGCTCAAGATTACGTGGTCCAAGATTTACAAGACCGCGATCGCGAGCATGGAGAAGATCGACGAGAGAAGTTTTCTCTATGAGACGATCCTCAAGGCGCGGTCGAATATCATCATCCCGAAAGGGGTGAACATCAGGAAATCTCAGACGGTATGAGGAGACAGGGAAAAGTAATATCTTATGATTCGTAAAAAAATAATGGGGAGGAAACAAATGATTAGACTCGGAAACAAAGTCAAGGATAACATCACGGGTTTTGCAGGAATAGCAGTTGCACGAGCTGAATATCTGAACGGATGTATAAGCGTACAAGTACAATCTATAAAGCTGAAAGATGGATTGCCAATTGAAGCCGAATGGTTTGACGAGCAGAGATTGACAGATACAAGCGGAGCGACAGCGGGAGGGCCACAGGATCGGCCCCCGGAAATACATCCCTAATGTCAAAATGAGAAGATCGGAAATAACATGACAGCCGACTCAGACGATCACAATATAGCGAAGCACTTTCTCGAAGAAGAGATAAAAATCAAGTGTCTTGAATTAGCTGATCATTTCGAGGATTACGATATTGTCGAATTCTATATTCACGTCCACAAATCGAAAAAAGATGTGAAGATTCATCCGAAGCTCATAGAGACCGAGAAAAAAAGTTCTTGACTTTTATTTTGATATATGTCATTTTGAGGCACATCTGAGTATTTCGATCTTTAATTTTTTAATTCTCTGAGGCGCGGACCGCCGACACGCAGTCGACCCGTGCTGAGGAGGATGTCTCACAGATTCGCGTGAGTTGTCCTCTTCGGTGCGGGTCTTTTTTTGTGCTCGGGGAGGGACATGCAAGAAACCGTTGTTTCGAAAGAGAAACATCCAGGTGGATCTCCTACAAAATATAACCCTCTATGGCATCCTCAGCTCGTCTTCTGGATGGCAAGAGACGGTCTCACCGACAAAGAAATAGCGAAAAGGCTCGGTGTCTGTAAACGAACCGTTGATACATGGAAGAATCTATATCCCGAATTCAAGGTAGCCATCAAAGAAGGTAAAAAGCAACCGGATGATCTTGTCGAGGCTAAACTGTTTCAACGTGCGACCGGGTACTCTTATCCGGAAGACAAGATAATGCAGTATGAAGGTGAGCCGGTTATTGTGCAGACAATCAGACACATTCCTCCGGACGTAGTAGCACAGATCTTCTGGCTAAAGAATCGCCGGCCGGATCAGTGGCGCGATCGGCATCAAATAGATTTCACCAACAAGCTTGATGAAATGATCGAATCCTTTCGAGGGATAAAGTAGCGTGTGGATTATACAGCGAAGCAACTTGAGATCATACGGTATGAGAATAGAGAACGGCCTCTTATAACGATTTGTGAGGGCGCGGTACGGTCCGGCAAGACCGTAGTCGACATTGATCTTTTCAATATCCTGATAGCCGAACAGCGCAATCTGAGACATGACTTCATCATCTCCGGCCATACAATCGGATCGATCGAGCGGAACGTCTTCACCGAATGGGAGAAACGGTGGGGGATCAGAATCAAGCTCGATCAGCATAACCGATTTGATTTGTACGGTAACAAGGTCAACTGTTTCGGAGCTGATAAGTCAGACAGTTATCAGCACATGACAGGAATGACCGGATATGGCTGGTATGCCAACGAGGTCACGTTACAGCACCGGAACACGATCATTGAGGCTTTTAACCGTTGCAGTGGCGAAGGTACGCGGATCCTTTGGGACACAAACCCGGATTATCCTGAGCACTTTGTCAAGACGGACTATATCGCCAAATCGGGAGAACGGCTCTCAAGTAATCGGATCCGGATCAAGTCCTGGCACTTTCAGCTCGAGGACAATACGTTCCTCGGACCGGAGTATATCGAGAATATCAAAGCCACGACTCCGCTGGGGATGTGGTACAACCGGCGAATCAAAGGGGAATGGGTTGCAGCCGAAGGCATTGTTTACGAGGGCTGGGATCCGGATGTTCATGTTATCGATCCTTTTGAGATCCCGGCAAGCTGGTCTCGAGTACGGGGTATCGACTGGGGCTTTGTCAATCCATTCGTCTGTCTGTGGGGTGCGCTTGATCCGGACGGACGGCTTTACATTTATGATGAATACTATCAGACGAACACGCTGATCCGGGATCATGCGAAAGAGCTCTACAAACGAGCGAATTATAAAGACAAGCAGGACCGGATACAGAAACGAAAATACTTGTGGACTATCGCTGATCATGACGCTCAGGATAACGCGGAGCTCCGGGCTTTCGGGATCCAGACGAAGCCGGCGCAGAAAGACGTACTTACCGGGATTCAGAAAGTCGCTGAGCGGCTCATTGTTCGGCTGGATGGAAAGCCTCGGATTATGATCTTTCGGACTTGTCCGAATCTGAGACGCGAGACAGGAAATTACCGCTGGCTGGAACAGAAGGACGGGAAGCCAATGAAAGAGGAGCCATTGAAAGTAGACGATCACGGTCCGGATACTTTGAGATACATGATCATGCAGCTCGACCATGAAAAACCACACGGGATCCATGTATGAAATTACGAGAACGGATCAACAACTTTTTCGATATTGCAGACGGGAAAAGAGAGATTATGAAACAAGAGAAAGGGATCGGTGCTGGCTTTCAGCAGTTCACAACGGTACTCCCTCCCGGAGATACCTTCCTGCATTATCTGAGCCTGGCAAGTGATGAGGATAATCCGCAGTATATCCGGATCCGGGATCCCTACATAGATAATTCTTGGGTATATGCCGCAATTCAGGTCATGGCTCAGAACATGGCCCAGGTCCCGTTTAAACTTTACAACGGCGAAAACGAGATAGAGAAGCCGGCAGGACAGTATGCCTGGCTATGGAAGCTCTTTAATAACGTCGGACCATACATGAATCGGTATGCGCTGATAGAAAGTATCCCTCTATGGTTATCGATGCGGGGTGAGTGTTTCTGGTGGCTGATACGAGAGAATGTGACTGGGAAGATCCCGTCACGTATCCGGATACTCGAACCGGAATATCTGAGAGAGAATGTCCGGGATGGCGAGGTGGTCCAGTGGACATATCAAGCTCCGGATAAATCGAAGATCCCCATTGACCCGAAAGATATCATACAATTCAAATATTACAATCCATATAACCGCTTCCGGGGACTCTCCCCTCTGACAGCGACCCTCCTGGGTCTGCATATCGATTACTCTGCAGCAGCACTTAATTATTACTTCTTCAACAACAATGCCGCAATGGGCGGATTTATAACCACCAAATCCGAAACAATCACAGATCCAGAGAAGGATGCTCTTGAACTCCGTATTGCGAAAAGGCACAGAGGCCTGAGTAAGACGGGGCTTATGGGAGTGCTGTCTCATGGATCGTATTTCACGCCGGTAACTATAGCTCAGAAAGACATGGAATATATCGCTCAGCGCAAATGGAGCCGGGCTGAAGTTTTTGCAGTGCTCGGTGTGAATCCTGCTCTTTGTGGGATCCTTGAGGATGCAAGTATCAAGAGTAATGTACGAGAACAGAAGAAAGCACTTTTTGAAAACAATCTCATTCCTAAAATGTGTCTGACCGAGGACGTGTTGAGAACAGAGTTCTTTGAACGTGAGAAGCTGATCGGCTTGTCGGGGAAGTTCGATCTGGAACAGGTCGAGGCCCTCCGCGAGGGTATGGCTGAGAAACTCAAGCAGGCAATGATTCTCTCGAAATTAGGTTTCACAAGGAACGAGATCAATAAACGATTTGAACTCGGTTTCGAGGATGTGCCCTGGGGTAATGTGTGGTGGACTCTCGGTAATATGATGCCGGTCGGGGACGACGGATCCCAGGCTCTGCAAAGACAACAGCAACTGCCGGCACAACAGGCTTCAGTTAAGCTCCTGCCGGAAGTAAGTCATGAATATGTGAAAATGACGCAGATCTGGAAAGCCGTGATACGGCTCGGCGAACCTGTCGAAAAGGAAATGGCCGCGAAACTGATGGACTACTTTTACAACCTGCGTTCCGAGGTCCTGGAAAATATCTTACAGCGCCAGGGATATAAAAGCGTAAAGGCCGCCGCGATCGAGGATGATTTGATCTTTGACATATCAGCCGCTACGGAACTCTTACGGAAAAATATCTTTCCCTATGTGGAACAGGCCTATGAGCTCGGTATTGAGACGCTTGCTTCCGGGGACATTGCATACGGCCTGACTAATCCGAGAGCGATGTCGGCTCTCGCAAAACGGGCGAAGGATCTCGAAGAAATCAACGTGACAGTCGCAAAGCAACTCAAGTCAGAATTCAAACCTATACTCGAGCGCGGCATCGAGGAGGGGCTTTCTTACGACGAGATCGCCGGGGATCTCGCTAATAGCGCACGCAATACTTTTAATAATGCCCGGGGTCGGGCAAAGACTATCGCTCGAACCGAAGTAAACGGGGCAATGAGTCAGGCTCGCTATGATCTAATGCAGGAGATCGATACTCCTAAACATAAATGGGTAAGCGCGAGAGATGGTAATGTCAGGCCTTCTCATTATGCCATTGATGGACAGATCGTTGCAGTAGGCAAGAGGTTTTCGAATGGACTGGAATATCCGCACGATATAAGCGGCGACCCATCGGAAACTATTAATTGCCGCTGTATTACAGTACCGGTGGAGGATTAAAAAATGAAATTAGAGAAAGCAATTTTGAATTGTGAAATAAAGAAGACCGGAGAGAACGAATATGAATTCATCATGTCGGATGAGATCATCGACCGGGACAATGAGGTAATACTCGTTGACGGCTGGGATACTAAGAATTTCAAGAAGAACAATATCCTCATGTGGGGACATCTGCATAATATTCCAGGGATCGGGGTCGTCGGGGCCACAGTAAAAGAAGACGGTAAATTCAAAGCGAAACGAGTTCGATTCGCCTCACCCGGAATCTACGAGCTCGCTGATGTCGTGCATGGCCTAGTCGATGATGAGGTGTTAAAAGCGGTCTCGGTCGGGTACATACCAAAGGAGCGTGAGTATCCGTCTCAGGATGATGACGATAAAGCTGGCAAGAAAAAGAAGAAGCCGAGAGTCATCACGACAAAAGCCGAACTATATGAACTCAGTATTGTAAATGTCGGTGCGAATCCGGACGCACTCCGAGCAGTAAAGTCAGCAGAAGAGGAAGCGGCAAAGGATTTTATCGGTGATGAAAAGCAGTTTCTCCAAGAAGAGAAGGGCGAGGATTTCGATGTCGAAGAGAATCCCTATCCGAATGAGCACGCCTGCCGACTCCGGGATCCTGGCGATTTTGACAAGGATACCTTCAAACGATATACCCGCGATCATGAAGGCAAAGAATATGATATCATCGCCGGAAAGCTCAAAGGCAAAACCAAAATGACTGAGCAGGCGTATCGGTACAAGAAGAAAACATGGAAGGCCTCGGAAGCAAAGAAGCATTGCAAATCACATGATGGCACTTTTGAGGCTGCAAGTGAAGATACAATTTCTACAGAGGAGAGTGATCTCTTAACGGAGATGAAAAACACTCTGAATAACCTCTGTGAAAAAATTGATCACATGGAAACGCTTTTACAGAAAGAGCAGAAACCGGGAAAGTATGAGGGGCTCCTGGCAGGGACCAAACAGGTCGACAAACCTGCAGAAAAACAGCAGCTACCACTACACGGACCGGCAACACTCGGAAAATTCATACACAAGGAGTAAACAAGATGCCTAAAAACATTCTTGAAATGATAGAAGGGATGCGTTCGAAAGGAGAGGAAGCCACAACTGAGGATCTCTGGGGTGTCGTCGAACAGATGCAGAAGAACACCGACGATTACCAGACCAAAAAAGAGGCTGAAGTCGAGGCACTCAATAAGACCATCAGCTCGATCATGGAAGCGTCAGTGAAAGAACCGGATGAGGAAGTGAATCTCACCCCGGAACAGAAGAGCGGTAAGTTCCTCATGGCTGCTTCCAATGGCGACATGAATAGTATCGAGAAGTATGGCGGACGGTTCTCCGGAAAGGGTGATCCCTGGGACGACAAGTCAGATTGGAACAAGTTTATAGGTATGACCGAAGCCCAGGAGAAGGCAGCTCTCGGGACTGTGCTCCGAGGAGATGCGACGACAGGATCTTATCTCGTTCCTTCGGAGTGGTATACCGAGGTAATGAGAATCGCGACTCAGGCGAGCCAGATGATGGGGAAAGTGACAGATATCCCTATGACAGCTCGGACGATGTATTTGCCTGCTGGCGGAACAGGAATAACCCTTGCATGGCCGGCTGATGAGACACAAGCAAAGATCGAAAACAGTCCGACATTCGAGCAGGAGATACTCACTGCGAAGACGTGTGCAGGCTGGATAACCTGGACGGAAGAGCTGGAAGAGGACAGCATCATCAATCTCGTGTCGTATTTTCAGACGCTCTACGGCGAGGCCTGGGGAGGCGAGTTTGATAAGCAGGTGCTATATTCAAACACTGCCCCCTTCGTCGGTATCGCCTATGACGCTGGATGCTCTATCCGGAACATGGGGGCCGGTAAGACCTCGTTTGCAAACGTCACATTCGATGACCTGATCGACATGGAGAACGATATCTCCACTGCCGGCGGAGAGAATGCGCTCAACAGATCCATGTATATCATGAGCCGGTATGTCTTCAACGTGCTTCGCAAACTGAAAGACGATGACGGTGAGCCGATCTACCAGAAACCGGCGGACGGTGTTCCGGCCACAATTTACAGCCGGCCGTATGTCATCAGCGACCAGATGCCGGGTAGCACCCTGGATGCAGCCGACACTCCTTTCCTGATTCTCGGAAACCCGAAATTTGTAGCTCATGGCGAGAGGGTTGGAATGGAGTTCAAGATTTACCGCGACACGGTTCGTAACATCGATTATGACCAGATCTTTCTCCGGTTCAGGGTCCGACAGGCTTTCATCGTTGCGGTCGAAGAGGCTTTCTCAGTTCTCGAAACTGCAGCGAGTTAAATAATGAGCGTTCGTTGAACGCAGAGTTGAGGGGGTCGCAAGGCCCCCGATACTACTCCATTAAGAATAGAGAGGTGTAAAAATGTTTGTACGAGCTTATGCAAGCGGATTTGTAGTAAAGGATTATCACACAGAGACCGCCGATACAGTCATCGATGAGGAAATCCCGGGAAGAGACGGACAAAGACTGGCGCTGGTATCACTGAATTATCTGGCCGCAGCTACCGCGCACACATTGTCAGTCCTGCATTGTGGAAGTGTGGCCGGATCAAGAAACAGCGCCTCTGCTGCTGCTGCCGCCGCACAGAAGGTGTTAAACGTGACGACTGCACCGACAGGTCCGGACGGCGCTGCCGCTGCTACACCTGATATCATTGCATACCAGGTGGACACTGGAGCGTGGGAGTTTAACCTGGTCGCAACGATACTTGTCAATGCAATAACTCTCACAACCAATATCGCTGTTCCGGTATTGTCCGGAGCAAAGGTGAGGATATTCGGGGTCGTCGGTGATGGGTACTGTTTCAATACTCATCTTACGGCGGGCGTTGTGACCAACTTTGACAATACGCTGTTGGCACTCGCACCGCACATGGGAGATCCGTTGTATACGACCATCGACAATGCTACCAATGCTGGCTTTCAGAACAACATGGTGTTCGCATACATCAACAAGTAAAATGTGCAGACACGGCGACCAGGTAAAAGTTGTAATTAATGGACGGGAATGGATGATCGATCGATGTCTCGTTCCTATGGTAAAGGCTCTGAACAAAGCCGGCATAAAAACTGCGTCCTGCTGTTGTGGACACGGGGAACATGACGGTTATATCCTGACCTATTACGAGGAAGAGTATCGTTTGATCATCCTCCCGCCATCGGGCAAGGAATCGCTGAACAGATTTGAAGCCGAATTTCGGCAGATGTCTGAACAGAATCAGATCATTACTGAATCCGGAGGGAATAAAAAATGAACCTGATAGAGCAAGCACAGAAGATCAATACCGAGGCCGATCAGAAGAAGTTCTTCGTCGACGTCGCGGCCGCAGTCGAGGGGCTGAAGAAGAAGCCAATGGGAATATCACAACGGCCCATAGTCAAACAGGCGAAGGGTGTCAAGGACAAGATGGTCCGGAACACGGAGACGAAGTAAATGGGATTCCATCCGTCGATCGACACAGTAAACGCATTAGTTACCCTGGACGATGCGAAGGCTTTTCTAGGCGTATCATCGAGAGAGGCAACAAAAGAGATAACAACGATAACCTGCGAGGCCGATGGAGCCGGATCATTGAATAATACATATTGGCTACTCTATTCGGTGGCTACCGATTATTACGTTTGGTATGACGTAAACCTTGCAGGCGTTGATCCTGCGATAACTGGAAAAACCGGAATAAAAGTATCTATTGCTACGGATGCGACTGCCGCTCAAGTTGCGACTGCTACGGCTGCGGCCATTAATGCATTAAGTGATTTCTTGGCCGGGGCTGTTGTCGCAGTAGTGACGGTCACGAATGCCGCTACCGGCGATGTTGATGATGCGATCGACGGGGATACGGGCTGGACAAATGCCTGGGTTACTACACAACAAGGGGTAGACATAAAATATACATTGAACTTCTATATCAACAATGCGAGCTGGTTCTGTAACAACTATACTCACAGGCTCCTTTTATCAAGATCATTGACAGAATACTATAGCGGAGACGGGATGAATTCATTGCTGGTCAATAACTATCCGATCACGGCAATAACTCATGTCTATGATGATCTTGCCCGAGCATACGGAGCCGGTACTGAGATCACCCTTACTGATCTAGTCTATTTACCTGAGGGACTGGCCTATAAGATCGTATACGATGGCGGAGTATTTACCAAGGGTATCAAGAATCTCAAGGTTGAATATACGGCCGGCTATGCTACGGTCCCCTGGGATTTGCAGGAAGCGGCACTCGAGCTCTGCGCGTTCTACTGGGATAATTTCGAGAACAAGCTTTTCGGTAAGGTGGCGATGAGCATGGCTGACGGAAGTATACGACTCGCGACGACCGGGATCCCCAAAAGTGTATTGACCGTGCTCGAACACTACAGAAAGAAGTGGTAAATGGGAATAGAGGTTCGGCTGGACTACAAAGAGGTCAGGAAGATGCTCAAGGCGATCGGTAAAGAACTACCCCGGTTCCTTATAAAGCCTCTGTATCGCGCAGCAGATTTTATCAGGGGAGTATCGCAGGAACATTATTTGAGAGGTCCCCGACCTGATCGACTTGCGGTTGTGAGTAGTCGCCTTTTCGGAAGTCTTCGAGCCGAAGCGAAAGTCACCGGAAAGGGCGCGATAGGTATAGTCAAGGCCAATGCTCACAGCGATCAGGGTTTTGACTATCCAGCTTATTGGGAAACAGACGGATCGGCTCACGGGGGACCAAGACCTTTTTTGAAGCCAGCACGAGATGAACATCCGGATGAATGGATGAGGGTTTTTAATAAAGCCTTTGAGGAGCGATTTAACGCATGGCAAAAAGGGAAGCAATTCTAGTCAATACGGTAACGACGCTCGGAAATATTACTGTTCCAGGCGGATACAACAACAATATCGGGCTCGTTACCAGGGAACCGAAAGATTGGGTAAATCTCAAACCTTCCGAATTGCCAGCGGCATGGGCGTTATGGGCTCCGGATGTGAGAGAGTCGAAAGACGTGCAGGGACATAATATCCTCAGCACATTGACGCTCAGGATCCGGGGCATAGTATATGCAAAGACAGCCCTAGAAACCGAGCTTAATAAGTTCACCGAGGACGTGGAAAAGGCGATGATGGTAGATGAAACAAGGGGCGGTAATGCCATGTATACGAATCCGGGAACGGTAACTCCTTTTAGAGGTCCGACACAATATCATTTAATTTTCGATTTTGATTTCGAGGTCAAATATCAATACCTGAGGGGAAGTCCGTAATAAGCAAACTATTTTTGAGGTGATAAAAATGGGACACAAAGTTATTCCGCTTGAATCCTGGGTCACTCCGAATCATGCTGTCGCAAAAGAAGATGATATTGACAAGACAGAAATCCTTGTACCTGATGACGAATATGAGTGGCTCAAGAAACGAGAGAAAGAGCTAGGCCGGAAGATTTTCAAGGACGTTTCCGAGCCTGCAAAAAAACCTAAGAAGGGCTTGATTCAAAAAGGCGGTTCTATGAGACCGGCCCCGGTCCTTCCAAAACTAAAACGAGAGGAGGATTGATATGGGAATCTATACAGGATCAGGTGCAGCAATCGCCGAGTACGCCCTAGAGACGGCATACGGAGATGAGACGGTTTTTGATGTAGCACTTGAACTCGTCGAAGAGGGTATGAAGGAAAATACGGAACCCCTAAGATCCCCCATTCCTATGGGGAGTCGGGCTCATGCAACGTATCACCAGGGATCGAAGGAAGCCGGAGGACCTATGAAGATCATCGCGAATCCCGACAATCTCCCCAAAATACTTTACGCGATACTCGGCATAGAAGGGAACGCAACCCAGGTTGAGGGAGCGACAGCAGAGGTCACGGAGATCACCTGCGAGGCCGATACTGACGGAAGTTTGAGCGGTGAGTATATCACGTTCAATGCGCCAGCGTTACCATTTTATGCTTGGTTTGATGTAGACGACAGAGGGTCGATTGATCCGGATCTATCGGGTAAGACCGGGATCGCCGTTGGAATCACAGCAGGTGATGCAGCGGCGGATGTAGCGGCGGCAATGGAAACTGCAATCCATGCGAATGCTAATTTCACGGCTGGTTCGGCGGCGGCGAAGGTAACGATCACGAATGTTGCCAATGGAACTGTGCTGGAAGCGACGAACGGAAATACGGGTTGGGGAACAGCTCCAAATGTCACAACAGATGGATCGGGCGGGTTAGCCTACGATCACCATTTCACACCCGTAGCTGCCGGCGGAGATCTTCCGAGCCTTCATGTCGGGATCGACAAAACCGGATCCCAGTATTCTTATCCAGGCGTCGTAATCAACACGGCAACCTTCGAGTTCACAAAGGGGGACTATCTGTATGTAACCCTTGAGACACTCGCGCAGAAAGAGAAAGATGATCAGGATAATCTGCAAGGAATCGCTCTCAGTACAAAGCTTCCGTATATCGGCGATTACGTGAGTCTCGAAGTCGGGGGAGGTGCAGTGGCTTACGGGATCTCAGGAAGCCTGACGATCAACAACTTTCTCGATGAGGAAGGATCGAAACGATGGACGGGGACCCGTTATCGAGCGGAACCGAGGCCTCAGACCTTCATGGTGACGGCGAATATTGAGATCGAGTGGGAAGCTGGAAGTGATGCTCTCCGGGATGCTATCCGGGACAATAGTGATCAGCATATCGATTTCGTTATCACACACGAAACAGCGATCGAGGGTGATCATTACTACACAACGACAATCCATATTCCGACGGCGAAGATCATCGGTGATCTTCCGGTGCTCAGTACCCGAGATCGGATCCCGTTCTCATTAGTAGTTGAGGGCATATACAATGCAACGAATCTCATGAAGATTACGCATCGGGATGGTTTGGCGGCAAAATGGAGCGCATAGTTCTAAAAAACAAGAGGTAAAACATGAAAATTAAAGCAGGGAATTTTCGCTCTACTAGAAGAACGAAAGAGGTCGACATCTCTGAATTTGTTGATCCGAAAGTGGTAGAGCAGTTCGGCGGGAAGGTTCTTATTGAGCTGAAAAAACTCAAGACACAAGAGCGGGATGATAATACCGGGATCCTATCAAGGTATGCAGACTTCGATAAGACGACCCGAAAGGGTCAATTCACGGATCCTAAATGGGTCCATGAAAGCCGAGTCCAGATGTTACTCGTTGGAGTAAACAAAGATCGGACAGATTTCCCGTTCGAGACTTGGGACGAGAAATTTCTTGAAGAAATAGACGAGTCCTGTCCGGAACTCATCGAATATCTCAGTGACGAACTGGACGAGCTCAACCGCCCTTTGCCGCCGAAGAACTCGAAGAAATAGTCAGTTCAACCAGACGATCTTTTCGAGGTCATCCTCCAGCAACCCCTGAGGCATATCGGGCAATGATGAAATGGGGGTCATATATTGAGATGTTCGATGTACTTCGAGATGCAAACGGAGACTTTCGGCACTATCCGGAGAGCGGAGGATATTACGATCAGGATGCTGGCATAATGAACATTTTACAGGTAATCCGACAGGAGTTTAAAAATATAAAACGTCAACGAGAGAAGGAATGGGAGCAAAAGCAAAGATCTTCATCACTGCCGAGGATCTGACCGGTCCCGGATTGAAGAAGGTCCAACAATCATTTCAAAAAGTAGGCTCACAACTCTCGAGTATAGGGAGAAAGATGAGCCTATTTATTACAGCTCCCCTTGCGATACTCGGTGGTGTAGCTCTAAAAGCAGCTGCGGATTTTGAGAAACAACAGGTTGCTTTTGAGACAATGCTCGGAAGTGCTGAGAAAGCTGGAAATCTCCTGAAAGATATTATAGATTTCAGTGCAAAGACCCCATTCAAACTCCCCGGATTGCAGGATGCAGCAGCCCGACTTCTTGGATTCGGAATCGAAGGAGAAAAAGTTGTAAATACTCTGAACATGCTCGGTAATGCGGCCCAAGGCGATCAGGCTCGCCTTGATCGTTTGACTCTTGCATTCGGTAAACTTCGGGCAAAGGGCAAGGCTACTCTCGAGGAGCTGAATATGTTCCTCGAGGCCGGAGTCCCGATCCTCGACGAGCTCTCCCGTATGTATGGCGTAACGACTCAGGATATGTTTGAAATGATCAGTAAAGGAAAAATCGGGTTTGAAGATGTAAACAAAGCATTAACTAATCTAACGACCGGGACAGGAATGTTCGCCGGGATGCTTGAGAAGCAAAGCAAAACTCTAAGTGGTCTGTTCTCTACGATTCTCGATAATCTAAAACTCCTCGGTATGGAAATAATGCAGACTATCTTACCGGCGATTAAAGAATTTGCAACAAAGGCATTGAAACTTATAGAAAGACTTCGCGGTATGAATGAACGTACAAAAAAACTCATTGTTATAGTGGCAGGATTAACGGCAGTCGTAGGACCGCTCATGATAGCATTGGGAGGTTTGGTTACTATGCTAAACTTTTTAGCAGCGGCAGGTGGTCCGGTTATGTGGGTCATTGCGGCTATAGGGCTATTAGTAACAGCGGGGATCCTGCTATATACCCATTGGGAAAAGGTCAGTAGATTTCTCGAGCAAATCTGGGTAAATATCGCAACAACTGCACAACAGATTTTTCAAGCTGTTAAAATCGCTGTATTGCAACCTCTAATCGATATTTTAAATGGGTTACGTTTTATAAGAGAACTCTTCGGAGGAGAAGCGACCAAGATAATAAATGCAATACAGACTCTTACAAATGCACAAGTTGAATCTGCAATCACAATAAAAGAATTGGGAGACAGAAGAAGAGAAGCGAATAAAACAGCCAAAGCATTACGGGAGGAGGAGAAAAAACTCGCTGAAGTACAGGCTGAAATGAACGAAGTATTGATTACTGCGCCATCTCTAGTAGAAGATTATACTGCCAAAATAGACGATCTTACCGAAGCCGAGGAGGAGCTTCTACATAACATTAATCATACGAGCGAAAGGCTACACGCTGCTGATAATGCAATGTGGGAGGCATCTCTAACGACAGATAAATATGCCGAGGCCATGCAACGGCTTGGAGATGAAGCGAGGCGGCTGAATACGAAGTTACCTGAAATCACTGATAATACAGAAAGGCTGAAAGAAGAAGTTCTTGAAACGGCCGACGTGATGGAGAAGACCTGGGGCCGATCCTGGGAGATCATGGGAGATCAGACAAAAAGCGGAGCAGATAAAATCAAAGAAATTATGAAGAATATGTTTGTCTACTTTCTTGAAGCAGAGGCAAAAAAACTACTCGTACTGGCTGCAGAAGCTTTTGCAGCTTTTAATATAATCGGTGGTACGGGATTCATGGCAGCAGCCGCCCTCGCCTATGGCGCAATCGGTTTTATACAATCACTTGCCCAGGGTGGTATCACAACAGATGAGACGCTTGCACACTTGCACCCGAACGAAGCAGTAATACCCCTTGATAGTCCCCAGGGGCGCCGGATCATGGGTCCGACGATCAACGTTTACAATTACATCTCCGGGAGCGTACAGACAGAGAAGGATCTCGCGGAGACGATAGCCGAAGAGATCGGTCGACAGGGGTATTCGGTAACATGAGCCTTTTACACATATCAGACGCTTTTAAGACTTACCTCAAAGAGCCTGCAGGTGATAAGAAGTATCTCGCCTATGTTGATTTCCGACAACAGCTCTATCCTCCACAGACCGGACATGGATTAACCTTTCACCCCTTCCCCGACAACAAGATCGACCGGGGGCATTGCGAAGCTACTACCGAGCCAATGGCGAATGATGAGACGGTCGCTATCACGACTAATGCGACATGGGTTCGGACCTCCGCACAGCATTATCGGGGAAATTATTCATGGCTAATGACGAAGACCTCCGCGAGCGGCGCGGGTGACGCTCTTGTATACCTTGTCGATGGCACGGTCACGACGGATCTCCACGGATTCGAAGCCGGTAAAAAATATCGTTATAGTCTCAGGGCCCGGACCTCGGATCATGTAAATTACCGGTTCCAGGTATATGAATATTCCGGGGGGGCATGGAACGAGCTCGTAAGCGATGCACTCACAGCCTCAGATGCATGGGAAGAGGTCAACGGAACTTTTGAACTTGAGCCGAATACAACGGGTATTTATATTCGGAACTATATAACAAGCGTGGCGTCCATTGCCGAAACCGCCAATGTAGACGAGATCAAGATCGACGAAGAGAATCAAACCGGCTCCCATGTCGGATACTTCGGCAGCCTTGCGACAGATCCTCATCCGCAATGGTGTCTCGATCTTCCTGATTATTTCACCTTCTGGATTCGATGCAAACCATATTTTCCTTACGATACAGCCGATACACAAGCTTTATTTAGTTGGTATATCTCGGCGACGATCAAATTGTATCTGGCTTATGCTCCGACGGCAGATAAGTTTTACATCATGTGGGAGGACGATGGGGCTGTTGCGGGATTAGGCAGTCAACGGTACGACGACGGCTCGACATACAGCGATTTAAACCAATGGATTGATATTGTAGGCGTTGTTGATCTTCGCGTGGGGGGACGGACAACGGGATCATCCCTCTGGACGGATTGGGTCAGGCGTGCTGATACGTGGAGTGTAAACCATGATCTAAAGACGAGCAATTTTCCGTTACTCAATATTGGACATTATCATTCGGGCTGGGAATGGAACGGCGAGATCGCATTCTTTAAAATATGGCCGAATACAATTGTATCCGATGCCGATATCGGTGCACACTTCCGTACCGTTAAAGACGAGGAGATATATTTCCCATTCAACGGTCATGGGGTCGGACATACTCGCTGTAATGTATCTGATAAAGTTTTGAACATGAATCTTGAGCTCACGAAGAAATCGAGAGCCGATGCATGGATTGCAAACTGTGGCGGATTAAATCTTGACAATCATGATGGTATTTTCTCAGACGATCAGTACGCCGCCTTCGACGCGAGCCTTGAACAGTACAACGGTACGGCGGCCCAGGCATATATGCAGCAGCGCTGCGGAATCGAGATTGAGGCACTGTACGAAGCCGAAGTAGCGGTCGAACCCTTTTTCACCGGACGGATTGACGACAAAGGATTCGCTCGCAAATCTGATGCCGGGAAGTCTCGCGTCAATCTTGGATTCACCGATATCATCGATGAGATGCAGAATGTCGGGATTGAGAAATCGGTCTATTACGAAGATTATAAATTCTGTGATCCTAATAATGAATCACAATCTCTCGTACATCTATTTGCACGGTTGGCGACGGCACCGAAAGTATTTAATTTTGCGAGTAATTCGAGTTTTGAGAATGCCGCGATCGGGAACAGTTGGGCGAATACGGATCTTTCGTCCTTGACCAGACAGGCGGGCGGTCTATTCGGGACATACCTGGGCCGGATGGCCTATGACGCTGTCGCCGGTGGTACTCAGGATGCTCACGCGACTATTATGTTTGACGAAGAAACAAAGTTGAATGTCGGAGAAAAGTTTACCTTTTCGATCTATTTGAAAAGCACGGTAGCCTGTAGCTGTAAAATCAGCATCGATGAAAATGATTCAGTCGGAATGAATGATAGTACCGAAGCAAATTACGCACTCGTCGGGGGCGAGGGCTGGATACCTTTTTCTGTTACTCATGAAATAACTGATCCGGATTCGGATCGGCTAATCATACGTGTTGAGATGGATTGATGAATAGAAATATCTTTTCATGGAGGTAACAAATGAGTGCAAGAAAGAAGATGGGTATTTCCCTATTCATAATAGGGGCAGCGGCCATTGTCGGGGGAGTTTTGGCTATTAAATTCCCCGCTGATCCGGTATGGTAGACAACGGCAATACCGTTTATCGGGATTATAGCGGAGTTCTTCGGCTTCAAGTTTGTTTATCCCGATGTTGACTGAAATCCAGGGGGAGGATAAAACCTTCCCCACTATTAGGGAAATAAGAACATGAAGAGGGTTTTATCTATTGAGTGCGAAGGCATTATTGATGTCCATGTACGAGAGGTTCGTGGCGGTAGAATACATTTTAAATTAAATCTTAACGAATATCAATGGAAACTATTGAAAGAGGAGGTAAAGAAATATGAAAAAAAGAAAAAAACTATTCCTGTATAGTATCATTTTTGTAATGCTGATCGGGGGAATTTGTTTTGCGCAACAACTTTTTGAAACATACTACGGAGATCATCCTACTATAACATGGGATCCTGTAGCGGAACCTGCAAATGGTACACAAACCTACGTTATATGGATGACAGATAGAAATGGATGGGAAACAATAGTAGGCGAAACGGTCCTTCCTCCATACACTCTTGACGTGACCATGTATTCTACCGAGGTCTTTCCGGGGGTACAGACGAAGATAGTTCTTGATAACGGTACTGAGCTTCCGAGTGAAATAATCTGGTCGTATGATGGCAGGGTGGAGTATGTTCCTGTCCCTTTCGTCTTATTGCGGGGTGCACAAGCTGTGAAAAACTTTAAAATATTTCAGGATGATTAATGCACTAGGGAGATTTAGGAGACAGTAATGGGTATTCCTGTTATTGAAAGCGTTGAACCAGCTACAACCGGTGGAACTGAATCTACCGATCTTGTTTTCGCTTCTGCCCCAAGTGGCCTTGCCGCTGGTGATCTTATCCTGATTATTGGAATGTGCGAGCAACAAAATACAGATGAATGGCAAGCATTAACAGGTTATACGGCGATTGTACTTGGCAATAATGCAAATGATGCTCATTTACGATTTTACTGGCGTATAACTACAGGTGATGCCAACGATGGTTTCCCCAACTTGACACCAACTACAAGTTACCCAACTTTTAAGGTTGGGTGGGCGTGTAGGATTTCCGGTGTTAATACATCAGACCCAATAAATCAAACGGGAACAGCAGAGATTGGCAGCGGACCCGACATAGAAGTTGATGCGTTAACGACCGATGCGATTAATTGTCTGGCGATATTTGGTATTGCTATAGATGGTTCTGATGTTACACCGGTATCTATCAGTGGCGGAACTGGATGGTCGATGTATGGCAATTTAGAAGACCCCGCCGATAATGCTGACGGTGTCGGTGGAGCTTTTGGAACGAAAGAGGTTCCATCCATAGGTAGTACGGGTACGGTAACACTCACGTGGGATGCTGATGGTTTTCAGGCAGTACAACTTGCGATTGAGGGTGCAGCGGACGGCGGTGGAATATCAATGCCGCTTGTAATGTTACAGCACGATCATTTTGGGGGAGGAAAAATAAATGGGTAGGCCAATAAAAAAGGGATCAACGGATCAATCGACTGTTATCCGTATTATAGATTCTACAGACGGTACGCCCGAGAATGGCGTTGAGCATGATACGGATGGTATTGATTTGTGGTATCGGAGAGAGGGGGCGACTAAAACGAGTATTACTGAAGCCGCTCTTGCCGCTCTTGATTCTGCACATTCGGACGGTGGTATAGAACTCATCGGAGATGGATATTATCGTCTTGATCTACCCGATGCGGCCTGGGCCGCTGCCTCCGATGGTGTCGCTATTGGCGGAACGTTGACCGGCATGATAGTCATAGGAAATTACCATGCACTTGTCGACTACGATCCCTATGATGCTGTAAGAATGGGGATGACGGCACTGCCGAATGCCGCTGCCAATGCTGCGGGGGGCTTACCCATCAGTGCCGGTGGCGGACTTGCTCTCGATACGATTTTAGGTCGAATCACCGCTAATGTTGCCCTGGCCTCTATATGTACGGATGCAAGACTAGCAGAACTTGCGGCGGCGAACATCCCTGCGGACGTGGATACATTGAAAGCAAGAATTACCGCCCTCCTGCCGACTAAGGCGGAGATGGATGCCGCTCACGCCTTGCTCGCTACGCCCGCACAGGTCAAAACACAGGCCGTTGCCGCTTTGAATACTGATACATATGCTGAACCCGGTCAAGAAGCTCCCACCGCAACGACTACGCTCGTCGACAAGATCGGTTATCTCTTTAAATATCTGAGAAACAAAATCACTAATGATGGTACAGACATCAAGGTGTATAACGATGCTGGCGCGGTGGTCGACCAGAAGTCTCCGGTCAGTGAGGCGGCCGGTACTGTAACTCGTGGAGAATTTATCAGTGGGCCATAAGGAATAAACCGTGGCGATAGATACAAACAATAAAAAGCTTGCCTTAATAACGTATCATCAGCCGTGGAATACCCCTATACCAATATCGGTTGATGGATTAGGGCAGGACGACAAACAACATCTATTGTGGGAATATCCTGGGCTCCTGTGGTCAGCAATGGCAGGATATGATCTCGACATTGACGGAGCGATGCTGCTCAAATCCGACGAGCCGTATCATTGGTTCATTCTCAATGCCGACGATGGAGCCGCCGGCGTTTACGATGCCGACGATGCGATCGCAAACGATCGATTTGATACATACGATAAATGCGGATTCGACACGATCGAGAGTGCGTTGATTCATCCCTGGGCGGTAGCGTATAGTGATAAACCGGTATGGGGCAAGCTTGAGGATCTTGCGGAGGCTATACTTGCTCGATCGATGGGCGTCGATTGGTCGGGGGCTTTTCGATACCGGTCACGATACGAAGAAGAGGATGGCGAAGATCCGAGTGCGATTGAAGATATCACAGATAGTGACGTTCCCGATATATCATCGAACATCGAGAGGGCGACACATAATCATATCGTCATTCATGGGGCGCTTATCGAAAAAATGACGACCCGAAAATTGATGTGGTCAGCACACGGCTCTTCTCTTGGAGCTTACAATAAGGGAGAAGCTATCATTATTGCAGATGGCGCATATTGGCCCGATCCCGATACATACGGTCCCTATTTGGCAAAATTCAAAACAGGTCCGATAGAGGGCCCGGGACGATATCATCTTACATGGCTACAGGATATCGATGAGCACACAATGATTGGGGCTAAGACCGTTACTAAGGTTATGAATGCGACAGATACCACCGGAACAGAAGATCTAGATAGTGATTTTACACAAATCATATTTAATGTCCTGCCGAGCGGTGTAGAAATTAAATATAGAAATGATGCTGGCAAGATTATATATCTATGGTGCTATGGGATTTATGGATTGCCAGTCTATAAGGTTGGAGGCAAAGGGGCTGTCAATTCTGGATTCGTCCATGATTATTTCAAAGACGTAAGCGATATCCGAAAGAATGGAGAGAAAACCCTCACTATTGCAAACGATTTTCTCATCGGCAAAACACAGATAGAGAAGGTCGCCGAATATCATTGGAGAGAGCGCCAAGCAAGACATCAGTATCGTCAATCTCTACAGGGCAATAGACTTTATCTGCTGCCCGGTGAATGGGTCAATGTCGATGTCGGCAGCGCGGGATACCATGAATATCTTGATTACAAGGGCGAGTTTCGAGAAATACATTGGTCGTGGGATGCGAAGGGTACTGAGCGAACAGATGTGATTATCGATGAGCAAGAAAGCAACTGGAAAGCACAAAGCAATTATTCTGCACGATTCGAAGAATATGGACATCCTTATAAAGAGCCGGACGCGCAGAACCAGGCGATCGTAGTAGCCGCAAGCGATAGTGCTGATATTGCAAACTTTTATTGTGACGGTACGAGTGACGAGGAGGAGATCAATGCCGCAATCGATTATCTCGCCGCTCTCGGGGGCGGGACGGTACAGTTGACAATCGGGACATTTTATATCGATGGCAAGATCGTTATGAAAAGTAATGTTCAATTAGTGGGACATGGCCATAATACAATAATCGAAAGGAATTGTAATACTTATGGAATAGACGCCGTGGGGGGTGCCGGAACTGAATTAACCGGGATTGTCTTAAGGGATTTCAAAATCACGAGAAATGCTGCTGATACGAATCTTTTTTCCCTGGTTCATTTTAGTTATGTCAACAACTCAACAATAGAACATTTGTTAGTAGAAAATGCAGCTTATCATGGCATACGTGCCGTTCTCAGTGATAATAATAAAATAATCAACTGCATTATAGATACCACCATAGATCAGGATGGTCTTTATTTAACGGGTACAAATAATATAGTTACCGCTAACGTTGTTGGTGGGGCCGATGACATAGGAATACACATACTGGGAAATGAAAATAATATATCTAATAATCAAGTGAGCGGTTCCGGCGGTCATAATATTATTTGTGGTGGCAATGATTGCATAATTAAAGGGAACGTAGCACGGGATGGAAGCGCCGACGGTATATATCTAAACAATTCATCGAGAAATATTATTACGAGTAATCAGTGTTTTGGAAACACTGTAAACGGGATACATATAATGGGGACCTCCGCTCATAATGATCTGGCTAATAATACGTGTTATAACAACGGAGGAAGGGGTATTTACATTGAGTGACAAGAACATTATAGGCGCGAACAAATGTACCGGAAACACGGTTGAGGACATTACCGATGGCGGTACAGACACAATATTCGTTGCCAAAATCCAGACGCTTACATACACGGGAAACGGGGCGATTTCATACCACATTGATACAACTATTCATCCGATATATGTACGAATATGGAACCGAGAAACCGTAGATGGGAACCCCGTATATATTTGTGAGACTACAAATACCATTGTTGATGACCATGCAAGTGGCGCAGCTATTAGAATACAGAACGTAGCAGTCGAAATGCGTATCAATATGATTATCTCGCTTGAAGCTGATGGATTTACGGTTGATGACGGTGGGGCGGATGAACACCCGAACAAAAGCGGACAAGTATATAATGTTTTTGTTTTGGGCTATTAAATGACTGAATCGCAGATCTACACATTCGACAACCTCGGAGCCGAGGAGCTCGACCACTACAAGGGGAAGAGGATCTTCGAGCGGCACGAACTCATAAGCTATCCGTTCGTCCGGCACTTCGACGACATGGCGAGCGATGGCAAGGTGATATATAGAGATTTGCATCCTGCGATATTGATCCATGATTTCAATAACTACGAACATGGGAAAGGGAGTGCTCATTATGGCGACCCGGACGGAGGTGAATGCGTTGCATGCGATTTCCGCTGGCGCGGACTCTCATTGTACGAGGGATTGATGCTCGCGTTCAAATGGCAGTTTGCAGGAATATTCATTTATCCCTTTGCTCGAACGCCCTTTATTCATGCCGACTGGAAGACATGGAATCGCCCGGAAGGAATCGTAACATTCGGTTATCGGGACAAGGATGGGGGAATGGTAACGTGTAATACTGATTTTCCGGCAGTACTGCAGGTGTTCGATTTATTGCCAGAGATGATGAATAATAACGGAGATCCTCGGAATGGAGCGGATTGATGGCTGACCTCATTAAAGAAATAAGTAACCGTGCAGAGCAGGCATTGAACATCGCCGATCAAGCGGTAATAGATAAAGACAAACTAAACGAATTAAAGTTTAATCTACATCAGATTATTGCAACATCGATGCTTACAGGCAAGGGTTCCTCGATCACGAAGATAACGATATGTAGTCTCATCTCATTCGTCGTTGTCACAGTCATGCTCAAATGGTTACTCGGTCAAGGACTTGGCGATGATGGATTACAGGTATTAACGCTTATTACCCCGCTTATCGGTATGCTGACGGGAGCATACGCAGCGGGGAAGACGATACAGAAAGTAACGGCGACTAAAAACGATAGTCAAACGGCTGCAGGAGGTAATTACAAAACGCGATCCCCTAAATCATATCAGCCTACATACAAGCAGACTAGGCGACCATCAGATACTATACGGGATCATCCAGGAGGGCGGTAATAGTATGCCAAACTTAAATCATAATACGCGATACGATGAAATATGCAAACCCAAATTCAAAAGACTAGAAAATGCTTTGGTTGCCTTCAAAAACAAAATTGGAGAGTTTGAAAAAAAGCTAGAAAAATTTGAGGATATGCTAAAAGATTATACTATAAATCAAGTTCTGGATGAAGGAATGGAGGCTACCATGTCATCACTTAAAGAATCATTAAAAGGTCATATTGACGAGCATAAGGAATATCTGAAAGAAAAGAGACAGGGCAAACGAAAGTTCTGGATGACATTATCAACTGGAATTATAACAGGTCTAATCATAACCCTATCAACTATTGTATTAATGAAAGTGCTGTAATCTAATGTCCTGCTCCGCCTGTTTCGACGATCTCCCCGCTAAAATCATTATAAATCTCGCTAAAATAAGACCGTCTCAAATGTACCACACAATATATCAAAATACCTTTAATTGCTGGACATTGTGGTAGTTAGCGGACACGGCGGATATACCGGGAGGATAGTAATTAATACCATACAATATTGCTGTATTTTGATGATGTCTTTATATATATGGAGTTACGTTATTTTTCAGACTCTTCGCTAAACTCTCCGCTAAAAATAGCGAAATAAAAAAGATCAAACATCTTTACTTTTTCCCGCATCACGATTAAAAATTTCTGAATATTTTACCCCTTCTTCTTGTATTATATTGGACGGAGCTTCAATAGTAACATCGGGTTCATCTATTATATTTATATCTTCTTTACAGATGATGAATCCCCGCAAGCAAGGAGGGTATATAATCGTATATTCCCCCATGCCATATTCTTCGAATTCAATGTCTATTGTGCCTTTCATTTAATCCGCCTTTCTTTAAAAATCTGAATACCCTTCATTTCCTTCGCAATTCTATCGACAGTGTATCCGTATTCGCCATCGTAGTCAAGCGTCATTTTAAGGTCACTGTGCCCCATAATCCGCATGATATCGCGGGTCTTAAATCCGAGGTCGTGCATGTGAGTTGAGAAGAAATGTCGAAATGAATGAAGCGTATAGTGGGGGAGTTTGAGATTGATGAGAAGTGGGGATAATACCGTATCCGTCCAGGAGCGAGCATTGAGAGGACGGCCCATTTTGCCAGGGAATAGCCATAGAGAATGTATACGCTCTGCGAGCCATATCTCGAGGTATTCGGCGAGCTCCGGAAGTACCGGAACAACGCGAACGCTCTTGCGAGACTTCGGAGACGTGATCCGGCCGGCGTGATATTGCTGTATTATGTGAATGCGATCGGATTCGACGTGTTCTTTCTGAAGACCGAATATCTCAGCACGGCGTAAACCGGCGAGAGCAGCCAGCCCGACGATAGCCCGTCCCTGGGGATCGAGGTTGCGGAGGACGATTTCAACATGCTCGATCGGTGGCTGCAATGTCCGCGTCGGGATCCGTTCCGGGAGTTCGACGGCAGCGGCCGGATTGACGTAGATCATCCGCTGTTTGACCGCGTAATCGAGAGCCTGCCGGATCTTCATTATTGCTTCCCGGACATAGTTCTGAGAATGATTGTCGAGGAGATTGTCGAGGAGATTGTCGATCATCTCCGGGGTGATCTTGTGGATAGGGAGATCGCAGTATTGATTGAGTGCCGACCGGACGAGGCTTGAAGTCGTCTCACAAGTCGACTGCTTGATCTTTCCGAGTCGGACCCGGCGCTGGAGGTGCTCACAATATACGGTCACAAAATCGCTGATAGTATCTGTAGTCTTCGGAACGAGCTCACCTCGCTTGATCCTTTCAGTGAGTTTATCGTGGAGAGACCGTGCCTCGGCAACAGTCGGACAGATCGAGGTGGTGTGCAGCTTTTTCGTGCGGGGATTCCAGGCCGCGCCATAATATCGCGTCACGGTTCCTCGCCTGGTTTTATAGATGCGCTTGTAGATTCCTTTCGGAAGTCGGGGCAATCGTTAATCCATTTAAAAGGGATATTGAAAACAGGGGTCACCGACCGGATGAGAAAATGTCATTACAAACTTCATACCATCAGGATATCGATATGTGACTGTATAACTACACCAATGCTCGTCACAATCAGGTCCCGCACAGCTAACAAGATCAATATCTTCAGGTGATATTCCCTCATCGCTTGCTAAAACTTCTCGCCATTTTTGAATTACATCACCGAGAGAAAGACATTCCTTTTCTTGTGTGGGTAGATGGACAAATTGACAGGAGGAGATTAACATCAAGATTGATGCAGCAAGTGCAATAATAGCGTACTTCATTTTATACCTCCGTCAAAAAAATATTTCCAATCGAATCCTCTTTAAGCAGAATTCTTGACTATGCTACCAAAAAAAATAATCAGGCAATCATCCCGGCAGTAGTAGCTCCATTTGTCGGCAACTTTTTTCATGGTTGCTGCCCCGGGTTTGGAGATCCTCTGGCACGTTTATTTTCAGGCAATTCTTCATTGAATGATTCATTTTCTAAATAATCTATTCTGATATTTTTCCACAGGATATTAGGTGTAATGCCTAAAGCTTCGCAGATTTTGCATGCTATATCGAAATTTGGCATTCGACTATATTTTTCAATATAGGATAAGTTTGTTTGTCCAATGCCTGATTCTCTTGATAAATCCCCTTGTAACCAATTCTTTTTTTCCCTTAATAATCTTATGAAATCTCCAATTTTCAATGTTATTCACGACCTCTCTTTCTCCCTCCCAATTACAAATAAGAATATAACATTTAGCATAAAATAATCAATAAGTTTTTCTAAATATTTTAGAAATAAACCTTGACTTCTCTTTTAGAATATGTCATTGTATAAATGATAAATGCTATATGGGGATTGAAAATGACCAAGAAATCCAATAAAACATCAAAGTTCATCAGGGAATACGGTCTGACCCTTATCGAGCTGGCGGAAAAATATAGGGCAAATAAAAGCTATCTTTGGATCCTTCATCAGCGCGGCGATCTACACGAGTTTATCGACGAGCAAGAAAGTAAGGAACCCGCCCCCGTAGGGGCTGGGGAATAAAAGGAGGAAGTATGATACAGGAACATGCTAAGGAAATATTTGATTTAGTACCGCGCGATAGGCTTGATATCATGCCCGTTGAGGAGCTCGTCAAATGGGCAATAGTGGGTCAAGGTTCGGTAACATGGCATCGTGCAAAGTTTAATATGATGGTCAAGTTGGGAGTAAGTGAGGAAGAAAAAAAGAATCTACTCTTCAGTGGACAAAACGTCGGCAAGCTTCTTCTTGATCTTGAGGCAAGAATCGGAGAGCTATACAAAGAAACGCCATCTTTGCAGGGACAAAGACCAGACTATCCTCTTCGTTCCACAGGGGAACGAAGAACCAAAGAAGAGATATTTGGCTCTCGAAAAAGGGGTTTACAAGCTCAAGCTATTTCAAATCATCCCGAAGCCGTTGCCGAAATCATCAAGGAGGCAGAAGAGAACGAGGACATTCCCACCAAGACGGCTGTATTGAATAAGATCAAACTTCGTAAATATGAAGAAAAACACGAACGCGAACTCGGAATTCCTGATATCAATAAAGTCGCAAATAGCATTTCAGATAAACTCACCGATTGCTACACCAAGCTTGTAGAGGTGTGGCCTTACAAAGAAAAAATAGGCATCACGACCCGTCAATTTATCAAGCAGACCATAGAAAAACTTTCAGATCTAATGGAGGGATAGATGAAAGAGTTCTATACGATGGCTTATAATCATTTTACCGATGAGGATGGCAATTATCTCCGGGGATATCATAAATGTTATTCACCGGAAGATATGATTCGTGAAATGCGTTTGCAATGGAATGGTGATCGTTCTGAACGAATATATAAGGCAGCACAACAGGCACTCTGTTTCTTCTGCAATCAAGTCAATCAGGACGGCGGGATCGCAGGTGGGGTGAGTTGTAAACCTACTTACTATTTCATTGCTTCTAATGAATATGAAGAGCGTATGATCTTCTGTAATCGGCGAAACAATATGATCGGACGCCTCAAGAATAAACTCCTTCAAGGTCGCAATTTCATCGCATTAGATAAAGGTATCAAGCTAATAAGAGAGATGCGTTTAATCGAATCTCCCAAATCCGATAAGGAGGCCTTCCATGAATAAGGGAGCAACGATCTGCCTGGTCGTGACTATTCTCATCATGCTGTTCATCCTCTTTATGGTCTTCTGTCCTCCGAAAGCTGCAAACGCGGAGGGTTTCCACGGTAATATGAAGGTTGGTTTCACACCCCAAACTGAGGCCGTTGTTCTCGATCTCAACATTAGCTTTGAGGTATGGAGAGTAACACTGTACGCCGGAGTAGACGCTATTGCAGGTAAAGAAGCATACAATGTTATTGTAGCGAAAACCCTACTGAAGAGGACATTTAAGGGAGGCTGTATCTTTGACATTACCGAAAACTTTTATGCGCAGGTTAATCATAGTTATACCGAGCACGTGTACGGAGAGTTGTTTCGTATCTTTGACCCTCTGAATATAGGCCATCGAACAGATTTATCTGTAGGCTACAAATGGTAGGAGGGATTAGATGGTAGGGGTAAAGTTTTGACCGAGAGCATATTTCTCACGCCTGAAGAAGTAGCGAGTCGCTGGAAATGCGATGAGCGCACTGTTCGCCGGTACTGTTCCGACAAAACACTCAAAGCTCATTTTATCGCCGGGAAATGGCGGATCCCGACGTATGCACTCCAGGAGTATGAGGAGAGAGTATGCAACATCGAAAGGAGGTGAACACTTGATAAATAGAAGTACTTAAAGGGGAAACAGTGCTGTACAGCACATTTTCTCCTTTGTCCGGGGGCGGTCCTCGTGATCGCCCCTTGGTAATAACATACAAGGAGAAAAGCAATGGCAAAGGAGACAAAGAGTACCTTACCGGCGGTTGTTCAAACCGCCATTGATTTACAAAAAATTGATCTTGCAAATGTGAATCTATTTTTACCCACACAGACTTTCGGACAAGTCATTGGTGAATATGACAAGGTAGTCATTGAGGTTGTGAATGTCGATCCTGATCCGAAAGCCGGAGATGTCTATGAGATAGCAACGGGTAAGTTTGCACTCAGCAAACGTCCTCTCGAAATGATGGCATCGGCACTCGGTATCGTATGGGACCCAGTGACGACCGGTATCGTCGAGTCAACGAATCGAAAGTCAAGGGCGAAAGCCACCGGCGCTATGAGAAAGCCGAATGGGGAATGGATACCGACTACTGAGGAAAAGTCAGTCGATCTCGAAGCTATCGAAGAAGAACAACGTATCAAGCAAGAGGATTATGCAGACAAGGGGAAACTCATCGGATGGAACGGTAACAAGCCAATTCATGAGTCGTGGGATAAACACGGGGGAGAACCGGCAAAGCTGGCGCATATCGAACGCGAGATCAGAAAGGCGCTCCTGCCGTATCGGAAGTTCAAGGATGAGAGAGCCAATACCGGAGCGAAAGAACGTGTCATCAAGTTTTTCCTCGCATTGAAAAGTACGTATACCAAAGAAGAGCTTTCGAAACCGATAGCCTTCCCCCGGATCGTCACTGATACATCTAAGCTGCTCGCCAATCCCGCAACAAGTCAAAGAGCAATTGAACAAATGTCCGGCGCTGTCAAATCAATTTTCGGCAGAGATACAGCGCAGACGGTCTCAAAGCAGCTTGAAGCACCACAGTATGAGGTCGCAAAAAACGGCGAAGAAGCAAAAGAGGAAGAGTCTGTTCCCTGGGATGCTGAGCCTAAGGAGACGGAGGAGGAGAAGCAGCTCCGAGAAATGATCGAGAATCTCCAGATCCGCCGGAAGAAGTACGACGAGAAGCTCTCGGAGAAGGCGAAGGCTGAAATCGATGGAGTGCTTGCGAAGGAAAACCCCGATCAGAAAACGATCAGTGGTCTCGTAGCAAAGCTCGACACTTGGGAGGAATTGGCACTAGCAAAGGGGGTGATCTCATGAAACCCTTAAAAATCTATCATACTGGAGACGGTCACTGTTCCCGTGAGAACCAGGAGCCTTTCTTCAAGAGCATGGATCGTCTCATAAAGACGGCGAACTCTGACGAGGCTCCAGACCTTATTGTGATTGCGGGGGATCTCTTCGATAGAGCGGTCAACGATACAGAGGTCTCCGGTTTTCCTCGGTTGATACGCCGGCTCAAGTGTCTCATGGATATCGCTCCGGTTGTCGCAGTGCGAGGCACGCCGACTCACGATCTATCTGGATGCTATGAGGTATTTCAGGAGATTGATGCAAAGCATGAGTTTTGTCTGCTTGAGCCTTCCGTGTCATATTTTCTTACTCCAGATGAGAGGATAGAAGAAAATAATGATTTCGGAGGAAATCTCTTGATCCTCGGCCTCCCGGAGCCGTCGAAAGAGCATTTCCTCAAGGATAAGCGGCTCGGCAAGGCAGAAGCGGACGAGCTAATAAATCAGGGGATCCGGGAAATGCTCCTCGGCATGGGAGCAATAAGAAAACAGTATCCCGAGATCCCCTGTCTGTTTGTTGGACACATCGAAGTAAGAGATACCCCAACGTGTACCGGTCACATTATACAGGGTGGGATCAAAATAGGCAAGGATGATCTCGCGCTCGTCGGAGCCGATTACTACGCGCTCGGGCATATTCACCTCGGGCAGCAGATCGGGGACATGCCGGCGTATTATTGCGGATCGATGTTTCCAGTGAATTGGGGCGAGCTCGACCAGAAGGGTTTTAATATTGTCGAGTTTGACGACTATGTTTTAGAAGTTGGTTGCGAGCCGGTCGTTCAGCGTATTCCATTCCCGCACCCGCCCCGGAAGAAGATCGT
>Ga0307379_10001537_pt1 | contig 36267 bp, 33 predicted proteins | sample UN2MG_FD_202237 | JGI IMG/M metagenome (GOLD analysis project Ga0307379, IMG submission 202237) | Soil microbial communities from Risofladan, Vaasa, Finland - UN-2 | ecosystem: Environmental > Terrestrial > Soil > Coastal area > Acid sulfate soil | place: Finland: Risofladan, Vaasa | collected...
GTTTATCATTGATATTTCAGTGTATACGGAAAGATTTGTTATGGTGTCGCTCTAATTATCTGATTTTGCTGACAAAATATTGGACATCACATGATGCTGGGCTATTTTCTTAATAAAGTCACGCTAGTATCTGGGTGAGGTAATTCCTTGCACTTCCTGGGTGCCTATTGGCGTAACTCAGACGGATAGTATGCTTGAGGTAAAAAGTATAAACGTTTATCACGGGGACCTTCAGGCCCTGTGGGATGTCTCCCTCTTCGTGAACGAGAGGGAACTCGTATCGCTCATCGGCGCCAATGGTGCCGGAAAAACCACTATCGTGGAAACTATATCCGGCTTACTCACACCGAGGGCCGGGAGTGTAACCTTGGATGGCGTTCGCCTCGATCAGATGCCAACCCACAAAGTGGTGAAGATGGGTATCTGCCTGGCACCCGAGGAAAAAGGCATATTTACCGGAATGACCGTCCTTGAAAACCTGGAGCTCGGCGCCTTTGTTCCCGAGAGCCGGCGGATAAGAAATGGGACATTTCAATTCGTCTATGACCTCTTTCCTGTCCTCGAAGAGCGCAAGAAGCAGACTGCCGGAACCCTCAGCGGCGGAGAGCAGCAGATGCTCGCTATAGGGCGGGCCTTGATGTCCAAGCCCAAATTGTTATTGCTCGATGAACCATCATTGGGGCTAGCACCGATCATAGTGAAAAGCATCTTCGGAGTCATTAAACAGATCAATGAGACCGGGGTAGGTGTGCTGCTTGTCGAGCAAAATGTGGCCGCAGCTCTGGGCCTCGCCAATCGGGCCTATATCGTTGAGAACGGCCGGATCGCTGGGTCCGGTGACGCTAAAGGCCTGCTGGACGATGAAAAAATCCGGGATGCATATCTTGGAACGGGCTAATCCTGGAGTGATTATGAGATGATTGAGCTCGTGGCACAGACATTCGTCAACGGCATCAATATCGGTGCCCTCTATGGGCTGGTGGCGGTCGGCCTCTCGCTGACATTTGGGGTTATGAAGATCCTGAACATCGCCCACGGCGAATTTCTCATGGTGGGAGGTTATTTCGGCTTTTGGCTCTTTACCCTGCTCGGCCTGGACCCATTGTACGGTCTGCCGCTCGTCGCGGTTGCCGTATTCCTTCTCGGGGCGGGTTTCTATAAGCTCGTGTTTTCCGGCCTGGCCCGACTCCACGAAGAGACCAAGGTGAAAAACTCCCTGCTCGTTGGATTCGGCCTGTTCCTGATATTTCCACAGATATCCAGGATGCTCTGGACCTCCGACGAACAGGCTATCACCCCCGCTTACAGCGGGGGTTCGTTTCCGATCCTCGGGGTTCGATGCGGCTACGTTCCCCTATGTGCCCTTGTGATGGCCGTGGTGATTATTCTGGGTCTGCACCTCTTACTCACCAAGACCTATTTCGGTAAATCCATCCGCGGTACAACCGAGAACTGGAAGTCCGCAAAGCTCATGGGTATCAATGTTGAACGGACGTATCTGATCACCTTCGCGTTGGGGACTGCTCTAGCAGGCATAGCCGGGGTCTTGGTTGCCATGACCCAAACGATCTCCCCGGACATCGGGATGAGCTGGACGTTGAAGGCCCTCATTGTGGTGGTGCTCGCGGGAATCGGCAGCGTTGGCGGGGCATTCTTCGCAGGCATAATCCTGGGCGTTGTCGAGGCGGTAAGTGCCATTTTCATAGGTCCGTATACCGTGGCCCTTGGGTTGGTGATCTTTCTGCTGATTCTGATGTTCAGGCCACAGGGCCTGTTTGGCAAGGCCTAGGGAGGCACGCGTCGTGACCACTGCAAAACGGCTTCTGATAAACGCTGGCATAATTGTTCTCCTTATCCTTATGCCCCTGATAATCAAGCGAAGCGATATCATCACCTGGTTCTACTTGACCCTCCTGTATATTATTTCATCGCACAGCTGGAACATTATAGGCGGTTTCGCCGGCCAACAGAACCTTGGCCATGCCGCCTTTTTTGGAGCAGGTGCCCTGGCAGCCCGATACATTTGGCTCCATTTCGGCCTGCCCCTTCCCCTCGCACTGTTGGGCGGGGCCGTGGTGGCCACGGCCTTTGCGATGATTATCGGTTTTCCAGCCTTCAGGCTAAAGGGTATCTATTTTGTCATAGGCACCCTGGTCTTGGCGGAGATCTTACGACTGGTTTTCGACACGATTCTACCCCGGGCCGACGTCATGCCCATGTCGCTCTTGGCTACCTATAGCCTGGTTTCCCGGTATTACGTCACGCTCCTATTTGCGGTGCTGACCGTTGGTGTCGTCTACTGGATCAGTCGTTCGAGGCTCGGGTTAGGCTTGATGTCCCTTCGTGAAGATGAAGAGGCGGCCGAGGCCTCCGGTGTAAATACCCGGAAATACAAGCTCGTGGCCTTTGCCGTCAGCACGTTTATTGCCGGCCTCGCCGGTGGGCTCTATGCCTATTACGGCGTCGCTATCAAGCCGGGAGGTGTGTTTGAGCCGGTCTGGACCTTCGATGCGGTAATTATCGTTTTCGTGGGGGGCGTGGGCACGATAGTCGGTCCAATAATCGGATCCGTATTTTTCGTGCTCCTCCAGCAGTTCCTCTCCGTGTATCTGCCGGGGGGGATCCACGTTGCGGTTTTCGGCGTACTGTTCATCATCGTGGTTTTATTTTTGCCGGGAGGCCTGATCGAACTCGTGACGCGACTTCGTGGGAACTTTGCGAGAGGGGGTCAGACAAATTGATACTTGAAGTCAGGGGATTATCCAAATCCTTCGGAGGCCTGGTAGCCATCAAAGACCTGGACCTCTCTGTGAGTAAAGGTGAGATAGTTGGCCTTATTGGCCCAAACGGTTCGGGAAAGACGACGTTTTTTAATGTAGTGAGCGGAGTCTATAAACCTGAGAAAGGCATAATTGCATTTGATGGCAAGGACATAGCAGGTCTGAAACCACACAGGATATGTCAACTTGGCGTTGCAAGGACCTTCCAGCTCACTAAGCCTTTTACCCAGATGACAACCTTACAAAATGCCATGATCGGCAGAATGTACGGAAGCGAGCCGGTTTATGGCATGCGGCAGGCCATGGAGGAATGTGAGGGAATTTTGGAGTTCGTCGGTCTGGGCGAAAAGCGGTCGACATCTGCCTCAAACCTAGGGATTGTTGAGCGCAAGAGAATGGAGATTGCCCGGGCTCTGGCTACAAAACCCAAACTGCTGCTTCTCGATGAAATGATGAGCGGGTTGACGCCGACAGAGATGGAAGAGGCATTACGGTTGGTAAAGGCGATTGCCGATTCCGGGGTAACCCTTATTGTCGTAGAACATGTGATGAAGGCCATATTGGATATCTCGAGCAAGTTGATTGTTCTAAACTATGGCGAAAAGATCGCAGAGGGTGACCCGCAAGACGTAGTCAAGAACCCCAAGGTTATCGAGGCCTATCTTGGTGAGTAAGATCGTAGAGCCCCTGCAGTCAACCCACGGGCACCCTATTCCATTCACTGTACATAAACCCTGCCACCGTAGCCTTTGCCACCGAGGGTAATCAGGCGCATCTCCCTTGATCCCAAACCATCCCGCCCCTGGCCCCATTGTTCAAAGGAGGCGGTAAAGGGTTGTTAAAATCTCAGCTGGGAGAGGTATCGAACAAGGGAATCATGACGATCCATGAAAGTCAATGGAGTGAAGACCCCATAGATGGCGTCTTGATCCATTCTCTTGTTGCAGAGATTAAGGCAATGAATTAAATGTAAATAGATCAAGAAAAAGGTAAAAGGAGAGCATGGTGAACCAATTCAACACAAACGGGTTACTTGTAAAGGAGGTACGTGTATGGACCTGAAAAACCCCTCACGAGATGCTAAATCCTTTTCTCATGGGCAGACAAAAGCACCTGAGGAGAAAGAGGAAGTAGGATACACCTTTTGTGACGGCTGTAACGAGATTCCATTTTGCGGAATCAAGTTCTTCAAAAAGGGCGATGTGGTAACCCGGGTAGAATCATGGCCTGGGTTTCCCGCGTCCCCTCTCTGCTCAAAGGGTTATGCCACACTCCAGCGTCTCTATAATCCCAACCGGCTCAAGTACCCCATGAAGCGTACCAATCCGAAAGGGTCATCTGATCCGGGATTCATCCGAATCTCATGGGATGAAGCATACGATACCATCGTAGGGCATCTGAAACGCATCAGGGAGACATACAGCCCCCATGCCGTTTTCTTCTATGTCGGTGATCCTAAAGAACCAAGGGCGGCCGTCCAGCGCTTGGCTGCTGTGTACGGGTCAGCTAATTATGGTTGTGAAAGTTCCACTGCCTGCAGGAGGGCTGCTCTGTTGGCAGAACTATTGACCTATGGATTTTCGACCATGGGAAATCTCCCCACTGCCGAAACAAGATCTACGTTGATTTGGGGTACTAATCCTGCTTATTCCGGCCAACCTTTCATGTGCCACGGAGAGCTTGCAGATGCCAAGGAGCGGGGCGTCAAGTTCATTGTCGTGGACCCCAGAATCACCCCGACAGCCGGGACCCTGGCTGACATTCATCTGCGACCACGGCCCGCTACCACCGCCGCCCTCGCTGCAGGCATAATGCACGTCATTTTCAAAGAAGAGCTCCATGACAAGGAATTCTGCGATAAGTGGATTCATGGAATCGAGAAGCTGAAAAACTACGTCAAGGATTTCCCACCGGATCGGGTTGCGGAAATCACCTGGATACCGGCCGCAAAGATCGTTGATGCCGCCCGCCTTTACGCGACCAACCGGCCCGGGGGATTGATGGTGGGTGCTCAAGGAACCACTCACGACTTAAACGCTACCAACAACCATCGCGCCATATTGATGGTCCCTGCCATCTGTGGCTACATTGATATCCCTGGTGGTATCATTCAACCAACCGCACCCCTGGAAGGAATGCCCGGTCCCTGGGCTGACGGACCTCCGAAGTTTTGCTTAAGGGAGAAAATGAATCAGATGATGGAGCATAGATTGGATCTTAAAGCCTTTCCCGCGTGGGTGGAAAAGATATTTGAGGTTCAAACAAATTGTCTTGTCGAATGGATTGAACAAGGAAAAGTAAAGGCCTTTCTCGGTTGGGGTTTCAATACCATGATCTGGCCGCAGTCACACGAATACCAACAGGCCATTGAAAGCCTCGAGTTTGCGATGGCTGTTGACTACTTCTACCGTCCCTGGACCCACGATTATGTGGACCTTGTGCTGCCGGCCGCCACAAACTACGAGCGGCTGGCCCCCTTTGCTGTTTTGGGCCGCCAACTCTTCGGTCGCACCCCTATCAAGCCGCTCGGCGAGTGCAAAGAGGACTGGCAAATCGCCCTGGAGATAGGTGCACGATTAGGAGACCCGGAGACCTTCTTCAACGGTAACGTGGAGGCGGCCTGTAACGATATCCTGAAAATGTGGGATCTCACCCATAGTGATTTGAGAGAAAACCAGCAAGAAGGGGTCCTTGTTCCGGCAAACACTCCTGAATTGTTCAATAAACACGAACTCGGCAAGATGAGGATCGACGGTAAACCGGGCTTTCCGACGCCCTCGGGAAAGGTCGAAGCGGTCTCAACGACCTTGGAAAAACATGGTTATCCGGCCTTACCCGAGTACAAAGAACCCCTTAAGACTACGGAGGAATTCCCTTTGGTTTTGATTTCCGGCTCTCGAGCGCCATATATTACCCACAGCAAGTGGCGAGACGACGCGCCGTGGCTGTTAGAGCTCCAGCGAGAACCCCTCGTAACGATCAACCCCAAAGACGCAACGAAAAGACATATTGCTAGGGGAGATGAGGTGATCCTGAAAACGGCATACGGCCAAATCCATGTCAAGGCCAAGCCCACCATTATGGTTCCACCCGGTGTTGTCAGCATTATGCACGGTTGGGCAAAAGCTAATGTGAATGAACTGATACCCAGACAGTTCGATCCCATCTCCGGATATCCCCCCTTTAAGGAGACCCCCTGTGAGGTGGCAAAAAGCTGACCCTATACAACAAAAGAGAGGAGGAAACGCAAATCATGGCTCGATATGGGATACTCGTTGACCTGAACCGGTGTACAGGCTGCATGACGTGCGTTATAGCCTGCAAGGAGGAGAACCTTACGCCGCCGAAAGTATGGTGGCAGAGGATATTGGAGCTGGAGAGCGAGCCGCAAGATCATATCGTCTATTTCCGGCTTGCCTGCATGCATTGCGATGACCCCCCTTGTGTACCGGCCTGTCCCGAACAGGCGATTTACAGGAATCCGGATGGAATTGTCCTCATCGATCATGAAAAATGCAAGGGCCACGGTGAGTGTGTTAAGGCCTGCCCTTACGGCGTCATCGATGTGAATCCCGATGAGGATTATTTTCCGGGAAAGACCATACAATACGAAAACACGCCGGATAACTACCGGGTCCATCCCCCTGGAAAGGCATCAAAATGCACGCTCTGCATCCATCGAATTGAGCAGGGCAAAGAGCCTGCCTGCGTTGCAGCGTGCCCTTCAAAGGTAATGGTTTTCGGCGATCTGGACGATCCCCGGAGCCCCATTCAAAGGAAGCTTTCAACGTCGGTGGAGTTGCTTCCATCTGAAGGGGCCAAACCCAGGGTCTTCTATATGATTCCGGGGAATCTATCAAAAGAGATAGAGCAGAGAGTAATGGAAAACCCACACATGGATCGGTAGTCTTGTGATAACGGCAAGCTGAAGAGTAAGAACATACTCCTTTTGCAGATGACCCCGTGTGTCGTGAGCAGCCTCACTGGCTTCCCAGCTAAATTGACAATCGAGCGTATATGCCATAGTATATGGCCCAAAGTCTATTTACGCAAATCTGATAATGAAATAGGTTTCATGCCCATATCTGGATCAAAACCCGCATGGCTTAGGCGCAGGCTTCCCCCGAGCGGTCGGAGCGCGGCCGTAGTAGCCGCTATAAAGAACAGGGGTCTTCACACCGTATGCGAGGAGGCCCACTGCCCCAACCAGCTGGAGTGCTTCGGCTCGGGCACCGCCACGTTCCTCTTGCTCGGGCCCACCTGTACCAGGCGCTGCACCTTTTGTGCGGTGGACAAGTCACCGGTTCATATACCCGACCCCGAAGAGCCGCTACGCACCGCCGAGGCAGTGGCTCAGATGAAACTGGCGTTCTGCGTGGCGACCATGGTTACCAGGGACGACCTTCCCGACGGCGGGGCCCGGCACGTTGCCCGGACTATTGAGGCAATACGCGAAAAGAGCGTAGGTGTCGGGATAGAAGTCCTCATATCCGATCTCGGCGGCAACTGGGCTGCCCTGGAAATGGTATTAACTGCGGCACCTGAGGTGCTCAACCACAACCTTGAAACGGTACCGCGGTTATATTCCCAGGTTCGGCCTCAGGCGAATTACCATCGGTCATTAGAGCTTTTGGCCCGAGCACGTTCACATGTTCCGCCCCTTGTTACGAAATCGGGGCTCATGTTAGGTTTAGGAGAGACAAAGGAGGAGGTCCTGGAGGTTATGGGTGATCTCCGGCAGGCCGGCTGCAACTTGCTTACCTTGGGCCAGTACCTTGCACCTTCCGAGCATCATCACCCGGTGGTTCGTTATGTCCCGCCAGAAGAATTTGCAGAATACGAGGCTCATGCCTTAAAGCGGGGATTTAACGGCGTGGCCAGCGCTCCACTGGTAAGGAGTTCTTACCGTGCAGACGAACTGTATCGCATTGCTTCCGATCAACTGCTTCGGGGTAGTCTATCGAACAGCACCGTGCCAAAATAGAGAAAAGGATTTACAAGAAAGCTTCAGGTTTATATTCTTCAAATGAAACAACAATAGTCGTAATCTTCACTACCTCGTCGAGGCTTTTTGCCGGCGAGATTGTGAGAATGAGACACGTAATATGGATCTTATGAGACCTCAGCCACGTTATCCAACCCCTACCAAACCGGAAGACGACCCAGTCAAGTCCGCATGGGAAAATTTGATCCACAAAGGAATCCCTCCCGGCGAAGAGGTAAGGACCGAGGTCTCGAACTCGTGGCTTAAGTGCACGGAAATCGGTCTCGATCCTTTCAGCAAGAACTCACCGCCGACGCTTTCGAAAGCCAAACTGCTGAGTCTGCTCAAGAACAATAGGGCCTTGATCGAAATCTCTAAGCCGGTCATGGATATGATCGAAATATCGGTCAAGGGCACGGGCTTTATTATCACCCTTACCGAAGAACATGGTTATGTGCTGGTGGTTCGGGGCGACAGAGACATAATGAAAATGGCCAGGGAGAACTATTACTTGCCAGGCTGCCTGCGGACTGTCGAACATGCCGGCACAAACGCAATCGGGCTCTGCCTAACGGAGGGCAATCCCATTCAACTTACAGGCGCCGAGCATTACAAGGTGCAGCACCACAACTGGACCTGTTCTTCGGCCCCAATATACGATAGCCAAAGGCAGCTTATCGGGGCTATTACGCTCTCGGGGAGGTCCAGCAGCAGACACCGGCATACCCTTGCCCTCGTCACCGAGGCAGCCGATACGATACAGAGCCAACTTCGCGAAAGGGACTTGATCGAGGAAAAGAACCGGCTGAACCTAATGCTCACCTCGATCTTCAACTCCATTTCGGACGGCGTGATATCGGTTGACAATTGTCTGAACATCACCAACATCAACAGCTCTGCAGCCAGAATGCTGGATATGGATGCCGAATCAGTGATCGGGAGGCAGCTGGACGAAGTGGTTCATCCTGATGACCCCCTCATCCGGGCACTCAAGGCTAAGAAGTATTTCACCGGCATTGAAACCAGCTTTTTAAGCCCGAGTGGCCAGAAGAACTACATGTGCAGGGTCGATCCCATACGAAATGCATCGGGTGAGGTGTTGGGTACCATTATTACCATGGCTGAAAAACGCCACATGATGAACATCGCCAAGAAGCTCGGCGGCAACTATTCGAAATACGAATTCAAGGACATCAAGGGGAAAAGCCCTGCTTTTCAGAGACAGATTGAGTTAGCCAAGATTGCAGCTCGGACTAATTCAAGAATCCTTATCATCGGCGAGAGCGGCACCGGCAAAGAGTTGTTCGCCCAGGCGATCCATAGTTGCAGTAACCGGAGAAAGGAACCTTTCGTTGCGATCTCCTGTGCAGCCATTCCTCGAGACCTCATTGAATCCGAGCTCTTCGGCTACCAGGGAGGTGCCTTTACCGGCGCACGTCGTGAGGGCATGGTGGGCAAGTTCGAGCTTGCTCATAGGGGCACGTTGTTTTTGGACGAGATAGACGGTCTCCCGTTAGAGCTACAGGCCAAGCTGCTGAGAGTCCTCCAGCAGAACGAAATCATGAGATTAGGTGATACCCGGTGCATACCGGTGGACGTCAGGGCAATCGCTGCCAGCAGTACGGACCTGCTAACGGAGGTCGAGAACGCCAATTTCCGGGAGGATCTCTACTATCGGCTCAACGTGGTGGAGATAGTCATCCCCCCACTGCGAGAGAGGATCGAGGATATAGAACTTCTCATTGACCATATCTTAGCGCGGCAATGTCAGGAAATGGGTATTGAAAAGCCTCGAATACCGGATGAGGTTCTCGAAATCATGAAGAAATACCACTGGCCCGGGAACGTCCGCGAACTGGAAAACTGCATTGAGCGAATGCTGCTTGTTTCTCAAGGCGCTACCATCAGCGCCATCCATCTTCCCCTGAGACCTAGGAAAAAGGAGGCTAGACTCGAAAATGGAGTGCTAACGTTCCGTCAGGGTTACAAGGGCATGATTGAAGAGGCCCTCGAGCAGTGCAGCGGAAACATCTCCATGGCGGCAAAAAAGCTTAATATAGCGAGAAGCACGCTCTATCGCAAAATGAAAGAATTCGGGCTGACCTAGCCAGCCAAATGATGAGTTCTTGAATTACATCAACATCTTATCTTCTATACACAGGATTCTATTGTGCACCCATAGCGATGATAAAAACACAATTCAAAAGATCGCGTCTTTTTCCTTGAGCAAATCAGTGATTGAGCAATTAGAATACAGCTTCAACCCTACTGGAAGTCCGGTACCTCGTAACAAGTCAGAGGGATTTGTATAACATGGATCGAGATGACAGAGAACCGGTGTTCCGGCCCAAGGTCTATATGCATGAGGAACAAGGGGTCGTTAAAGAGATACAGGGCAGTAAGGCCTTGGTACTGACAGACAGGCAGTCCATGTGTGGCGAGTGCGTGGCTCGTGGCTGCTGTCATATGCTCGGCGGGGGAAAGGAAATGCTCGCCGAGGCTATCAACTCTGTTGGTGCTAAGGCGGGAGACTTCGTAAAAATAGGAATACCTGAGGGTACGGTTGCCAAGGCCTCTATGGTTGTCTACATGGTGCCTGCCCTAGGCCTCGTGAGTGGAGCTACGCTCGGCTACTGCATTGCCCGGTCCTTTCGTTTCGATAGTAATCCATTGACTCTGGTCGGCAGCATTGTCGGGTTAGGGGTCGCATTTATAGCTGTCAGGCTCTTAAGCAATACCCTCAGCAAGAAACCCGCCTTTCGACCCGAAATCATAAAGATCATTACTCCTGACGATCTGGCAGGCGACAAAGATCGCCTTCAGTGAACGAGCTCGGTGATGGTCTCTTCGTTTACTCCCCTTTCGCATTTTCATTGGATCTCGACACTCCCTCCCTGTTGTGTGCTCAGTCCTGATTATCCTTCTCGACCGCATCTATGAGCAACTCCTTGATGTTTGGTACCGCTGAGAGCACCCTGTTCCAATTGGGTATGTGAGGAACTTCGAACGGTGTTTCAAGGAACTGCTGACCAGCGCTCACAATGCATTGAACAAACGCCTCGGCGGAACTGTCCTCCCTGTGCCTGTCATAGTCCAACCCGTTGATCTCAGAATCACACTCATATCGAGCAATCAGGTCTTGTGCGATTCTCAGGTAACTCGCCCTTAATGTGACAAAGAACTCGTTGGTGAGGGTGTACCCCATGCTCGCCATTGTTCTGAATATGGATTTGGCGATGTCTGTCCCCATCTTCAGCAAACCTTTGTTGGGATCCCCCAGCGTGAGTGGCTGGTGCTTGTGTTCATAATTATCGGAAAGGTCAACCTGGCAGATTCTCCGCAGTGCACAATTCCTGTGGATTTCAGCAAGAACCCCAACCTCCAAGCCCCAGTCGCCGGGGATTCTAATGAGGTGTGCCAAATCTACATCCATTGAAAACTCCCCAGCCAGTATGTACCTGAAACTGTCAAGGTAATCCAGAAACTGATTCGGACCCAGGGTCTCTTTCAACGCCCTGATGAGGGGTGTCACGAATATGCGGGTCACTCTCCCGTGCATCTGATCTGTAACCCTGCTATAGTATCCCTTGCAGAAGCTAAACCCGATGTTCGGATGGGCGACAGGGTAACTGAGGCGGGCGAGGAGATCCCGATTGTAACTGACGATATCGCAGTCGTGCAGCACAATAACCTGGCTGTTTTCGAGGGCAAGAATATATCCATAGGCGACCCAGGCAGACCTTCCCTTACCGTCCTCGCCGACATTGATTCCCTTTCCAGCCAGTACAGAATAGAGATTTTCGAGGGCCGGCCCAGTGCACCAGATCAGTTTTGGTCTCTGAGGCAGCACAGAAAAGAATCGCCTTGCCTGCTTGAACTCCTCAGCGTTTGCCCTTCCAACGGTGACAATGATATTCTTGAGGTACGGCACGTGCCGGAGTTCCTCGACTATCTTTGGAAGACCAAGCCCCTGAAGCTCTACTGGTATGTAGGGAAGCACAAGGGAAATAGGCCTGTGCCTTGTGGCCTCTACCAGCTCAGCCTCCAGTTCTGCAAGATCCCTCTGCTTGAGCCGATGAAAGGTTGCGATCTCGCCGTTTTGAAAGAAATCAGACATCCCTTCTTCCTCCTGCTGTTTACAATTACAAGCCGTTGATAAGGCGAGTTTACGGACAAGTAACTCAATATGGCTTGTGATGAGGCGACGAGTTACAAGGAGTCATCACCTGTGGTCGAATCGAAATTGTACCCGGCTTTTTTATAGTTTTCTAAGGCCCGCTCTTTGAGCAGATTATCATTTGTTTTATGTGAGTATTTATCAGCGAGCTCTGCAGCATGACTATGCATGCCCGCCCTTTCAAACTCTTTCACTTCTTTTTCTACTTTGGAGTATTCCTGGGACGGTTCAACAACGGCGGCATGACACCACGAAATGATCCTTTTGACCCTTTCTCCACAGTGGGGGCATTGGGAAAGAGGTTTTTCATTCATACCCTGGATGTACTCAAAGGTTGCCCGGCAACTCTCGCACCCCTTTTCCGGATCCTCAACCTGGTATTCGTAAATTGGCATCGGCCTAATCCCCTTTTTTGTTAATCACAGTATCATAAATTTCGATGACAGGCTAGCACATGCACCAGCAACCTCCCAAATACAGATCTCACCATGGAGATAGTACCCTCAGCGAGGAGGTTGCCGGAGCCAAAGCGTATACTAAACCTGGCAACACCCTATTCCTATTCTCAATAACACACGGTAACCTCTTTTCAGCCATTGTCGAGTGGATGGGTTAGCTTAAGGTCTCCTCACGGAGCGCGAGGTAATTCAGCGATGCTAGCGCTCTTTCGGTGGTGCATTGAAAGAGGTCTTACCTTCACAAGACTACCCCACTATCAATTGCAAATCGTAATTGACATTTTGCCTTTAGAGACTTATATAGAGGCCTCTCAGCTGTAACCTATGACGAGGAGAGGTTTTTTATTGACTTTGCGAAGTTGTTACGGTAGCTTAAATTTGTTCTGAAATATTGGAGGGTTAGAATGTATGCAGTCATCCAAACAGGCGGCAAACAGTATAGGGTGGCGCCGGGTGAGGACCTGAAGGTTGAAAAACTAGACGGCAGAGTGGGAGATGATATCTTCTTTGATAAGGTGCTGCTTGTTTGTAAGGACGATGAGGTAACAGTCGGTAAGCCTATTTTGGAGAATGTGAAGGTACATGCGAAGATTACCAGGCAGGCAAGAGCCCCAAAGATAATTGTCTTTAAATATAAGAAAAGGAAGGGATACAGAAAAAAACAAGGCCACAGACAAGACTTCACGGGGATAAGGATCACTCAAATTGCATAGACGTGACCCTTTCCATTGTCAGTCCGAACCGTTTTTTCTTTCAAACATGATTCACTATTTGGAAAAAGGAGATAAAGATGGCACATAAGAAGGCGGGCGGTAGTTCAAGGAATGGTAGAGACAGCCCGGGGCAGAGGCTGGGTGTGAAAAAATTTGGCGGCCAGTCTGTTAGAGCCGGCTCGATCATCGTCAGACAGAGGGGCACGAGCATCCACCCCGGGAAGAATGTGGGCGTCGGAAAGGATTATACGCTTTTCGCGAAGATCGATGGGATAGTCACCTTTGACAGATCGGGGAAGTATAAAAAGCAGGTGCACGTCTATGCCCCTTAGCAACAGTACTCTTGCTGAGAAAAGAAACTATGCTGGTTGCTCGTTGCGTGGTGTCGATCTCTTGTTAAGAAAACGAGTAACTGAAAGGCATGATTTAGAAGAAGAAAGGCCCTAGAAGCTGGTTAACAGAACCAGTGACTAGAAACGAGAAACAAGTAACGAGAATGGGATTTGTTGACGAGGCCGAGATCACGGTAAGATCAGGTGATGGCGGTGCCGGTTGTGTTAGCTTTAGAAGAGAGCGATTCTTGCCAAAAGGCGGGCCTGATGGTGGTGATGGCGGAAAAGGCGGAAATGTTCTAATCAAAGCCACCAGCAGACTCCATTCCCTCTACGATCTCGGCTCGAGAAGGTCTTTCAAGGCTCAGAACGGGGAGTCAGGCAGAGGCAAAAACCGATCAGGAAAAAAAGGGAAGGATATTGAGATCTTGGTCCCGGTAGGGATCATGATAACGGATCAAGAGACCGGTGCCCTCCTCGCTGACCTCGTTCACGACCACCAGCAAATAGCAGTGGTGGAAGGGGGAGCCGGCGGCAAAGGGAACCAGCACTTCGCTACTCCTGTCAATCGGACACCCCGGTTTGCACAGGAAGGCCAAAAAGGAACGGAAAAAAGACTCAAACTTGAACTCAAGCTCATAGCCGACGTGGGTATCATTGGTTTGCCGAACACAGGCAAATCTACCCTGTTGTCCCGCATTTCAAATGCACACCCCAAAATAGGGGACTATCCCTTCACAACTATCACCCCAAATCTGGGCATTGTTTCCTTTGAAAATGAACAAACCCTTGCCGTCGCTGATATCCCTGGTCTCGTCGAAGGCGCGAGCAGCGGTAGGGGGTTAGGTCACCGGTTCTTACAGCACATCGAGCGAACGAGGCTTCTTGTGCACGTACTCGATCTGAGCAAGCCGGAGCCGGAAGATCTCCTGAAGGATTTCTCCACAATCAATGATGAATTGCAACGATACCACCCGTCTTTAACCACCAAGGATCAGGTGATCGTCCTAAACAAGATTGACCTCAGTACTATCGGTGAGGCAGACATCAAGAGGATTGCCTGCTCCTTTCATGACCTCGGGTATGAATGTATTGCTATCTCGGCCCTCACCGGTCAGGGGTTGGATGAACTCAGAAGGGTATTGAAGGAAAAGACACTAACCTGATATCTTGTTTCGCAGAAAAAAATGGATTTACGGAAGGGAATAGTAGACGCGGTAAAAAGAGTCGTCATCAAGATTGGAAGTGGTGCCCTGACCACAGAAGAAGGTTTGAATCTGGGGATAATCGATGCCCTGAGTGAAGACATAAGCTTCCTCATGAAAACCAGAGGCCTTGAAGTCATTCTGGTTTCTTCAGGTGCAATCGCCTCAGGGATAAAAAAGATGGGGTATTCCCAAAGACCCCAGTCCATATCACAACAGCAGGCAGCAGCTGCAGTCGGCCAAAGTACGCTCATGCTTGCCTATGAGGAGGCCTTTCAAAATCACGGGCAAAAGGTGGCCCAGATTCTGGTAACCAGGGACGATCTAACCCATCGAAAACGGTATCTCAACACCCGCAACACGCTCTTTACCTTGCTCCATTGGAAGGTTATACCCATCATCAATGAGAATGACACCGTTGTCGTAGATGAGATTAAATTCGGAGACAACGACAATCTGAGCGCTATGATCGCTAACCTCGCTGCGGCAAATCTCGTTATTAACTTAACCAGTATAGATGGTTTCTATGATGATGATCCCCGAGTAAATAAAGATGCCCGTCTGATTCCTATCGTTGAAAAGGTGACCAGCAAATTGGAAAGGGAAGCCAGCTCTATCCCGGGCGCTCTGGGAAAGGGCGGCATGGAAAGCAAGATCAAGGCAGCGAAGCGCGTGGCCATGTGTGGGATTCCGACCATTATCACCAATGGCTTGAAGAAAAATATTGTTCGCGTGATTTTTGAAGGCAAAAACGTAGGCACGCTCTTTCTGCCTCAGCCGATTCCAATGAAGAGCCGAAAGCACTGGATCGCCTTTACAAAGTCGCCCAAAGGAAAGATAATGGTCGACAAGGGAGCCGAAGATGCCCTGGTTCGAAAGGGTAAAAGCTTGCTGCCGTCTGGTGTGGTTGCAGTTTTTGGGAGATTTGCTCTTGGAAACTCCGTAACTATAGTGAATGAAAAGCAAAGAAGCCTGGCTGTTGGCCTCGTCAATTATGAATCAACAGATGTGGAGAGGATTAAGGGACTGAAAACCACAGAAATAGAAAAGACACTCGGATACAAACATTACGATGAGGTCGTTCACAAAGATAATCTCGTGTTGCTCAATACCCCCTGAGGATACCTGGTGCTCATCGGCTACACACGACCTGAAGAGATGAATGAAGTCATGGATCTAAGTGAAATGATACGGGGTATGGCCCGGGAAGCCAAGCTTTCCGCGAGAAGACTCAGATCTGCTCGATCTAGCGAAAAGGACGCCGCGCTACGATTTATGGCGGAGGGTATCGTAGCCAGGAAAGAGGAGATCGGTAAGATAAATGCCGAGGATGTGAGCCTGGCCAGGCAAAAGGGCCTGAGCTCAGCGATGATAGACCGGCTGACCCTGGATGAAAAAACCATCGCTTCAATGGTGGCGGGATTGCAGGAGGTTATTACCCTGCCCGATCCCGTCGGCGAGGTGACGGGAATGTGGAAAAGACCAAATGGACTGCAGGTCGGACGGGTACGGATTCCCCTGGGCGTAATCGGATTCATTTACGAGTCCAGGCCCAACGTAACCGTTGATGCGGCTGCTCTTTGCCTTAAGTCAGGCAATGCTGTCATACTAAAGGGAGGATCTGAGGCAATCAACTCAAATCTGATCCTCAACGAGATTCTGGGAGGGGCCGTCGAAAAGGCCGGCCTGCCGGAAAAATCGATCCAGGTGATCCCGTCCACCGAACACGAGGCGGTTGGCATTCTCTTGGGTTTGGATGATTACGTTGACATAATCATACCGCGAGGTGGCGAGGAACTCATTCGGTTCGTCGCAGAAAATTCCAGGATTCCGGTGCTAAAACACTATAAAGGCGTGTGTCATGTATACGTTGATGAATTTGCTGACGTAGAGATGGCCCGAAATATATGTTTCAATGCTAAGGTTCAGCGACCAGGGGTCTGTAACGCCATGGAGACGATGCTGGTGCATCAAAAGGTGGCCCCATCATTCCTGCCTGAAATGATACGGGAATTCATGTCCGCCGGTGTTGAGATTAGAGGTTGTGAGGAGTTGCTGAAATTGATACCAGGTCTCAAACTAGCCGAAGAAGATGATTGGCCGGCTGAGTTTCTGGACCTTGTATTGGCGGTCAAGATTGTTGAAAACATGGATGAGGCCTTAGATCACATTGAAAAATACGGCTCCAATCACACGGAGGCGATTGTTACGGAAAATTATGAACGGTCTCAGGAATTTCTGCAAAGGGTAGACGCCTCCGTGGTACTCGTGAACGCTTCTACGAGGTTCAATGACGGTTTTGAACTCGGTTTAGGTGCGGAGATAGGTATCAATACAGCAAAACTGCATGCCTATGGGCCAATGAGCCTTAAGGAGCTGACCATCACGAAGTTCATCGTATTGGGATCAGGGCAGGTAAGGACATGAGAGTGGGTTTCTTGGGAGGAACCTTTAACCCAATTCACCTGGGTCATCTGAGGGCGGCAGAGGAAATAGGTGAAGATCTTGATCTGCAAAAGATTCACCTCGTACCAGCAGGAATCCCCCCCCATAAGACTCCTGATCCCCTTGCCGATTTTTCTCATCGTCTGGAAATGGTACGGCTGGCAAGTGCCATCTCTCCTCTGCTTGAGGCGTGGGACATTGAGGGGAAAAGGCCTGGTCTTTCCTATTCCATTGAGACACTTCGGTTATTTCATTCTACGTTTGGGCCTCAGCTTGAGCTCTTTTTCATCGTGGGAATAGATGCCTTTCTCGAGATAAAAACATGGAAGAAATACCGGGAGCTATTCAAGTGCGCCTCCTTTGTTGTGATCAACAGAGCGGGTTACGATACACAAGAGTTCGCTGGCTTTCTTGACTCTCTCAATGTGGGCTTTGCCTGGGATCCAGAAGGCAGGTGCTTTTGCCATCCGTCCGGGAATATTCTGCTTCAGAGAGAAACGACGGTCATGGATATTTCCGCAAGCAGAATCAGGCAAATGGTGGCCGAGAGAAAATCTATTCGCTTTCTCGTACCCGAAGTAGTAAGAGAATATATAGAAAGGGTTGGGTTATACCTGGTAAATGAATCCACTCGATAAGGCCCTCCTATGTGTTAGCATCATCCGTGAACGGAAGGCAACTGATCTTGTCCTCTTTGGCTTGGGTGCCTTGACCTCCATAACCGATTACTTCCTCATCGCCAGCGGAAAATCAAGTAGGCAGGTTCAGGCTATAGCACAGCATTTACAGAGACGCATGAAGGAGGAAGGTTTCACCCGTTTTGGCACCGAAGGTGAAAGGGACGGTCACTGGATTTTGCTGGACTACGGTGATGTCGTGATTCACCTGTTTTACGAGCCGGTGCGTGGATTCTATGATCTCGAAGGTCTATGGGTTGATGCTCCTCGTGTGCATATAGACAAGGATGTGCGGAAAGGTGCGAATTAGAAACCTCTTTATCCTTGGTGCAGCCCTCGTGGTAATCGCCACCAGCGTCTCGGATTCCCGAGCGGCATTCCTGTCTCCCAGAGAGGAAACCGAGCTCGGAGAGAAATTTCTCGCCAGAATTAGCTCCCAATATGTATTCGCCGATTATCCTTATATAATGCAGTACATGAACGAGCTTGGCGCTTATATTGGTGGCAATATAGAGGTGCCTTACTTCCCTCTCAAGTTCTATGTGATTAAGGATAGTACCATAAATGGGTTTGCAGCTCCCGCCGGGCATGTCTTTTTCTTTTCCGGACTTATTGGCATACTCGATGATGCCGATGAGCTGGCCTCAATACTGGCCCATGAGCTCGCTCACGTGAGCGCCAGGCATTTGGCCTCCCGTATCGACCGGTCGCAAAAGATTGGGTTGGCCACCTTGGCCGGCATGCTCGCCGGCATTCTGGTCGGGGGGGAGGTAGGTGGTGCGCTGATGACCGGTTCGGTTGCTGCGAGCATTCAAGCCGAACTTGGCTACAGCCGCGAAGACGAAAGGCAGGCTGATCAACTGGGATTCAAATACACACAGCTTTCGGGTTTTAACCCTGCGGGAATGCTCACCGCGCTACAGAAGATTCAAAGGGAAAACTGGTATGGCAGTCAGCAGATTCCAGCATACCTTCTTACCCACCCGGGCGCACCGGAGAGGATGGCTACCATAGATTCAATGCTGCGAGGATATGAGAAGACGCCAGATCACGAGACGACAAAGAAACTGCGAGCCTTTTTCCCGATCTTTCAAACCATGGTAATAGCCCTCTGTCTTGACAAGGAAAAGGCGGCACGAGAGTTAGAAAAAAGGCTTCGAAACGATCCCGCTTCCGGTACGGCGCACTATGGTCTGGGACTCATCCTTCAGAGAGAGGGAAAGCTGAATGAGGCCCTGGAGCATTTCAAAATAGCAGGCAGGAAAAACACTGACTCCATTCCTGTCATGTTCTCTTTGGCCGAGACATATCAGATGCTTGGTGAATATGAAGACTCCGTAGCTGTATTGAGAAATGCACTTGAGCTATCCCCGAAAGACAACGAGATATTGTTTCTTCTTGCCTTGTCTTTACAGGGACTCGAGCAGTATGGTCAGGCTTCCGGGATCTATGAAAGGCTGACCTTCCTCCCACCTGTCAAGGATATGGTGTATTATAACCTCGGCCTTGTCTATGGCCGGCAGGGCAAATTGGCGCTCGCTCACTATAACTTGGGTATTTATTTCTTCAAGCTGAGAAGCAGAGAAAAGGCCTTGTTCCATTTTGAAAAGGCAAGAGAGCTCGCAAGAAACGATGCCGCCCTCCAGGAAAAGATCGAAAGGGCATTAGTAGATGTTAAGAAATCTCACTCCCCTCAGTGACAGGTCCTTCCAATCTCCGCTCCCTCCAATTCGTTCCTCATAGAATCCAGTCTGGATAACGCATAGCAACACCAACACCTAAGGTCTTCCCGTTGGGAAATGAAGCTCCCCCGCTGCCCCGGAGGGCGGGACCTCCGCCATGGTTCAGTCGGACAAATCCGCCATAATTGCGGCGGATAAATCTGCGCTTCGCTTCGACAAGTCGCCGACGCACCAAAGCCGCTATGGCGACGGTGCGCTGCAGGGCCTACTGGCGAAGGCGAACAAATAAGCTTGTAATGCGTCGTCCCCAGACTATTGACAAAACGCTACCAATGTTCTATAGCGAGCACGGTAGTTGAAGCATGCAATTCTACATCTTTAAGCAGGAGTAATACTTATGGCTTTGATGACACCCGAGCAGTTCGAAGAGAGCTTGAAAGATATCAAACCGCGGGCATTCATGAATGGGAAAAAAATCGAGAATATTCTTAAAAATAGGAATACACGCACCGTTGTAGAGGCGAATAAGGCCAGCTATGCCTGGGCCCTGGACCCCAGATATAAAGACATTATGACGTGCTATTCACCGCTCATCAAAGATGTGGTCAACCGGTACACCTATGTGAGCGCCAGCACTGATGATCTGGTAAAAAAGGCTGAAGCAGGTACTTTCACCGCGGAGATGCTGGGCACGTGTATATATCGCTGCGTCGGCTATGACGCATTCCACTCCCTGGCCAGCACCACCTGGGAGATGGACAAGGAACTCGGCACAGAGTATAACCCTCGTTTTCTTGAATACCTCAAGATGGTGCAGACAAAGGACCTTTCCGTAGCTGGCGCCCTCACCGAGCCGCGGGGAAGCAGAAAAGAAAAAACCCCTGATTGGTCAGACCCCTATCTGTCATTGAAAATCGTTGACAAAAACAAAGATGGCATTGTGGTCAGAGGTGCCAAAATAAACATCAGCGGTGCCTACGCCAGCCACGAACTGGTTGTCCTGCCTCAGGCGGCCCATTTCGAAGGCGAAGAGGATTACGCTGTCGCATTTGCCACACCTGTAGATGCTAAGGGAATCACCTTCGTCTGCCAGTATACCCCATATTCCGCGGAAAGAGACTTGGCTGAAGATCTCGAGGAACTGGGTAATCCCGTGTTTGGCCAGCGAGAGACTTCTATGGTGGTCTTTGACCATGTGTTTGTTCCCTGGGAACGGGTTTTTCACTGTGGTGAGTTCCCATATTCGGTTAAGCTGGTAACCCGTTTTGCCAAAACCCATCGCATGACCTGCGGTGGTACGTGCAAGGTCGGGTTCATGAATCAAATCATCGGAGCCGCAAAGCTGATCCAGGAATACAAGGGTTTAGAAAAGGCTGCCCATATCAATGAACAGTTGGCCGAGATGGTGGTTTTGCGGGAAACAGGCCGCTCGTGTGGACTCGCCGCTGCACATAGGGGTGCAGAAGAACCTCCTGGTTCAGGCGTGTTCCTGCCCGATGAACTCATGGGCAATGTTTCAAAGCTGAATGTCTGCAACGCCTTCTGGCGGGTGATGGCCTTGGCCGGGGACATTGGCGGAGGCCTCATTGTCACCCTGCCCTCCCTCAAGGAGTTGAAAAATCCCGAGGTAAAGGACTACGTCGAGGAGTTTTACAGCTTCGGCTCTGACGAGCCTACCGAAAACATCATGAAGGTCCACAAACTTCTGCAGAACTGGACGGCGGGTCTGCACGGCGTGGGAACCTGGCACGGGGCCGGACCGGTTATGGCCCAGAAAATTATGTTGCAGCGGGTTATCGACTACGAGCATGAAAAAAACCTGGTCAAGCAGACTTTGAACCTGAAGGAAAAAGGGGGTACAAGGAGTACCGACTGAGAAGACCGCCAAGCAAAAAGCCTGGATAGGATGATCCCCCCTAAAGGCGTGAACCTGATGGGGAGAAGGAGATCGGCATATGGAGGCATACACAGGGCGACAACGGGTATCTGCAGCCTTTAAGAAGACCTTTACCGATCAGGACATCTCTATTGACAGAAGCCCCGCTTACCCCATTATGGGACAGTGTAACGCGCAGCTCATGGGTGCCTCCGTGCTCAGAAGACCTTTATCAGCAACGTTGAGGTTTGGAAGACGACCATTCTCTTTGCCACGATCCCTGAACTGGCCCCCAACTGCATGACCGCCTTTATCTTTGAGGTGGGGATGCCGGGGTTCTCTAAGGGAAAGAAGTTCAAAAAGCTTGGCATGCTTGCCACCACTGTTACTCAGCTGGCCATCGAGAAAGGATTGCTTTTCCTTTTTGTACCTCCTTTCGGCAAGATCAAGCCAAATCAAGTGGAAAAAATACTGTAACCCTACCTGCAGTGGGAGGTCATCATGGCACTCAGAACGAGAGGAGATTACCTGGCGAATCTCAAGAAGATGAGGCCCAACGTTTACAAGTTCGGTAAACTCATTGAAGATGTAACCACAAACCCTGCTACCCGGCGAACGGTTGAAAGTCATGCTCGGGGCATTGACGCAGCTTACGACCCGGAGCTTTCCGAGATCTTTACCACAACCTCAAATCTGACCGGTGAAACCATCCACCGCAATACATCGCTTATGTGCACAGCCGAGGACATGACGTACAATTCTAAGTTTAAGCGGAAGATGTACCATTTGACCGGTAGTTGCACCGGTGCCCTTTGCGTGGGCTGGAACAGCTTGAATACGATGTGGTCGGTGACCTATGAAATGGATCAGGCTCTAAGCACGGATTATCACGATCGTGTCAAGGAATGGGGGCTCAAAATGCAGGGAAAGGGCCTTCTGGTGGCCGGAGCACTGACAGACGCCAAGGGCAACCGCGCATTGAAGCCTCACCAACAGCCAGACCCTGATACCAATTTACGCATCGTGGAGGTCAAGAAGGACGGTATCGTCATTCGGGGTGCCAAACTCATGATCTGCGGCACAGCAGCCTCTGAGGAGATCTTTCTCATGCCCGGAAGCGCTTACCGGGAACCGGACAAGGATTTTGCCCTCAGCTGTGTCGTTCCTCGCGACATCCAAGGCCTGACCATTGTCGAAACGAGGCATCCGAGCGACGAGCGAGAGCTCTCCGATGGGTTCGATATCCCCACCGAGACAGGCACAACTCAGGCCTATTTGCTTTTCGAAGATGTATTCGTGCCTAATGAGCGGGTCTTTATGGCCGGAGAATACCAGCACACGGCCGATGTAATAGCCCGGTTCACCGCCACATACCGAGCGTGCATCGGGGCCTGTGTTGCCGGGCAAGGAGACGTTATGGTCGGTGCGGCAACACTTATGGCAAGGGCTAATGGGCTTGGCGCCAGGGTCTTCAGGGAAAAAATCGTCCACATGGAGTTTTGCAATGAAACCACATTCACCATGGGAGTCGGTGCAATTGCCCTGGGCCGCAAACACCCATCCGGTATCTGGCTTGCCGACAGCTTGACGGCACATGCCAACAAGATCCATGTCGCCACCTTACCGTATGAGGTCAAACGACTCTGCCAGGAAATCGGCGGTGGTATTGCAGAAACGGGGTGTCTCCCTTCCTACAATGATTTTAGGAGTCCTGACTACGGCCACCTCATCCAGAAATACGTCAAGGCCGGGGCTGGCTCTGCCGAGGCCAGGGCCCGCATCGCGCGTCTCATCGAATGGCTGACACTGGGAGCGGGCGTTCCGGGCTGCATGCACGGTGGCGGGTCTCCGGACGGAGCGCGCATGGTCGTATTCGCCTCCTCGCCCCTTGAGGATTATGTAGAATACGCCAAGAGGATTGGGGGGATCCAAGAGGAGATACCTGAACCGACCAAATAGTGTAGACCCGCTCCGATCACACGCTTCAGATTATTTTTCGGACAAGGCGTAGTTGATCAGTGCCTTGAGATGACAGGCAACATTCATGGTATTGTTTGACTATGCAAAAACACCTGGAGCAAAGAACTCACACACGACCCGATACCCTCTCAAGTCTAACATGCCGAGACTGGAGCTCTGATTACTATTGCCCGTGGCCGGTAGCTTTAACGCTGTGTTTACCAGGAAGGAGATATGGCTCCTGGCACCTCAAAGGGCAGAAGACACAGTTAGCCGCCGTGGTTCTTTGAGAGGCCTGATCGTACGAACCCCATATTGCACCTGTTGGTGGGACTTCTGTCTCGTCCGACACCTTCTATAAAGGCATCATCTTACGAGAATATATTGTATAGACCTTAGCCTTTTCTTCGGAGGAAAACTCACACGTAAGCGTGAACAGTTCCCTGTGCTCATTGTCTAACTTCATGATTTGAACTGCTTAAGGCTTTACATATTCGGACCTCTGGGGATGAGATGGAAAAGAAAGTGCTCGAGCGTGGTTTCGGTGTTGGACTAAGAGACGAAATAGGGATATAAAGGCTTTGGAAAAAGAAGAAAAGGGGATCTGGTGCATCTGGCAAGGGCGAAACGGTGCTAGAGTGAAGGAGCCCTAAAAAAAGTTTTGGCAGGTTTGAAGGCTCTGATAATTCGCATGATCATTCTACGAGGAGGAGTGTATCTTTTATGAGCCAAGACGGTAAGGCAAAGGTTGTTTTTGAGCCTTCTGGGAGGAGAGGCGAAGTTGCCACAGGCCTGACGGTTCTTGAGGCCTCCCAAGCGTTGGGGGCCGACATCGAGGCACCATGCGGCGGAAAACGGGCATGCGGCAAGTGCAAGGTACGAATCGATGAGGGGATTCTCCCGGAATCTGAAATCGCATCCAGCCAATCCCATGTCAGTGAATGGCAGAAAGGAGAAGAGCAGCACATCACCCCTGAAGAGAAGAGTGCGGGGTACCGTCTAAGTTGTTGTGCAAAGATCGAGGGAGACCTTTTGATCTTTGTACCGGAGGAATCGAGGACCGGCCAACCGGTGGTGTGCAAGGCAGCCCGGGATATTCATATCCAGTGGAATCCCGCGGTCAAGCATTATTATGTAGAGGTGTCCGAGCCTACCATTGAAGAGTCAGGCGGTGACCTGGAGCGTCTACTGGGAGTGCTGGGCCGCGAGTACGGCCTTGTAAACCTCGATATTGACTACCTTGCCTTGAGAAAACTGCCAGATTGCCTCCGGCAAGGCAACTGGAAAGTCACCGTCGGCATCTGGATGGATAAGGAAATTATCCGCATCCTGCCGGGGAGCATTGATCATTACTATGGTGTGGCTGTTGACCTCGGTACAACTACGGTTGCTGTCTACCTTTGTGACATGGCTTCCATGGAGGTGGTGAACACCGTCTTTATGATGAATCCCCAGCACAAGTATGGTGAAGACGTAATGAGCCGCATCTCTTACCACATGAAGCACCTGGATGGGCTACAGAGGATGAATGAAGATATAGTTGAAGGATTAAACAACCTGATTGTCCAGGCTTGCAAGACCACGGCAATCTCCAAAGAGGTTAGCAAGAACGCCTATAGTGACAAAAAGGGAGCGGCGCACAAGGTCGGAAACAAACGCAATTGTGCCCCCAGCCCATCGGATATCATAGACATGACAGTTGTGGGCAATACGATAATGCATCACATCTTTTTAAGGCTCAATCCCAAGTATGTTGGCGCTGCTCCTTTTCCGCCTGTAATCCAAAAGAGCATGAACATCAAGGCAAGGGACATGGGAATGCGCATACATGAGTCAGCCTATGTTCACGTGCTCCCTAATGAAGCAGGATATGTGGGAGCCGATAACGTAGGAGTGCTCATTGCGGAGGAGCCTTACAAAGGAGACGAAATCCAACTCATCATTGATATCGGTACCAATGGTGAGCTTGTTCTTGGGAACAGGGATAGGCTCATCTCCTCGTCTTGTGCAACTGGTCCAGCATTCGAGGGTGCACAGATAGGCTTTGGAATGCGGGCGGCTGATGGGGCTATTGAACGACTCAGGATAGACCCTGAAACTCACGAGGTGGACTACAAGGTGATTGGAAGAGACGCCTGGAGGAGTTATTCCCGAACCGAGGAGATGCAAGCCAAGGGCATATGTGGTTCTGGAGTCTTAGATCTATTAGCTGAGCTTTACTGTTCCGGTGTGATACTGAAGAGCGGGAGGTTTAATCCAAGACAGAAGTCCAATCGCTATCGTAAGAATCCGGAGAGCAATCAGGCGGAGTTCATCATTGCCTGGGCTGATGAAACTAGTATCGGTAAGGACATCGTGATCACCCAGCACGATATCCGCCAGATTCAATTGGCGAAGGGCGCTCTCTATTGCGGGTGCAAGCTAATGATGCGGCGGATGGGGATAGAAACAGTAGATAAGGTGAAAATAGCAGGGGCTTTCGGGACCAACGTAGACCCGAGAAAGGCCCTGATCATGGGATTACTTCCCGACTGTGAAATAGATAGAATCGTCTCTGTCGGTAATGCGGCAGGAGACGGAGCAAGGGCCGCCCTTCTGAACCGGGAAAAGAGGAAGGAGGCGGAATGGGTCTCGCACAATGTTGAATATGTTGAATTGACGCTTGAAAACGACTTTCAGCAGCAATTCATTGAGGCCCTGCAGATCCCCCACATGAAAGATCGATTTCCCCACCTTAAGGGTATCGTCCCTGACGACATCCTTAATCAGTAATCCGGTTCTCTGGGTTACCTCAGTTTATGTGGTCCCAGGCCTCGCTGTCTGCTTCTCGAGCGACGGTCCAATCGGCTCAGGCACCGGACAAATTCGATTGATTGAGAGAACGCTAATACTCAATCCCTCTTCGCGCCCGAACACCCTTCTGAAACGGATGCCTTATTTCGTTCATCTCGAATACGGTCGTTGCATGTTCCATAACCTCCGGGTGGGCATTCCGGCCACTCAGGATGATGTGCAGATCCCTCGGCTTCAAACGCAGCATTTCGCTCACCTGGCCAGGGCGAATGAGGGTCAGATGTGTCGCGACGTTAATCTCATCCAGAACAAGCAGACCAAACCTATGAGAGTATATTTCACTTAAGCTGGCTTCCCAGGCTTTTTTTGCAGCATCCCTGTGTTTCTTTGATGGTTGTGATGTCTCCAAGACAAACCCCGCCCCCTTACTCTCAATCTCCAGGTTTGGTAGTTTTTCGGCGGCGACAACCTCGCCGTATGGTTGAGGTGATTTGATGAACTGTATTACCTTTGAAGGGATGCCGTTTGCAGCGGAGAGCATGGCCCTCCCCAGACAATGGGTGGTCTTGCCTTTGCCGTTTCCGGTAATTACCCAAACAGCTCCCTCTTGATCGGTGCCAGCTGTTTTCCACGGGTCATCTTCACTCTTGTGCACGACCATCTCGGTAACCAGATCGGCCTGTTCGATGATATCCTTGTCTGCATTGCTTCCGGTTAAGACCAACTCCACGGTGGCCGGTTTATTCTTTATGAGTTGGAGCATGGAACTTACAGGTAGAATTCCCCTACCAACAATCGTATTGATCTCCTCCAGTATAATGATATCGAAAGCGCCGCCCGACATTATCTCCTGAGCGCGTTCAAAGGACTTAGTAATCTGTTCTATGTCTCTGTGAAACAGGTCTTCTTCAGGCAGAATGGATTTAATTGGCAAGCGCTCGACCACGACATGAGGCCTCAGAAGCGAAAGGGCCCGGTCCTCAATATCGACAAAGGGATGGGGCGAGAAACCCATGACGAATGTGCGCAGGTTTTGCCCCGTAGCCCTGAGACTCAGCCCTACATGGGCGAAGTTCATATGTTTCGTCGTTCCGGTATAGACCTGAACTAATCCTTGCTCTAGCATCGGCTCGTAGGATTCCTGCTACTTCTATCAATTATGTGGTTTCTTTTTTAAGCTACCTAATAACATTTTATTCATCTGGAAACAAATCGTTAGCTCCTTAGATTGACAGAAGCCTTCTAATCGACTAAGAATAACAGGGTCCAGATATCATTTACCCAGTGGCATCTGACTCCCTATGATGAAGCCCTTATGCTCCTCGGCCCGATAACTTGGGAGGCATCTGAGAATGAGCTGGAATTTGGGGCACGATCAAGGAGGATCTTCTGAGGTGAGAAAGGAAAATAACCTCGGCCTGATTCACATCTATACCGGGCGCGGAAAGGGAAAGACAACCGCTGCACTCGGTCTGGCTTTGAGGGCTGCCGGACACAATTTCAAGATTGCCATTGTTCATTTTATGAAAATATGGGACTACGGCGAGGTGAAGAGCCTCAAAAGACTTGGGATCGATCTTTTTCGTTACGGAACAACTGAACTTATCGACCCCAAGAATCCATCACCGGTAGACTTCGATCAGGCAAAGCTGGCCATGGAAAAAGCCGAAGAACTCGTAGCGGAAGGTGCCTACGATATCCTTATTTTGGACGAGATCACCGTGGCCATCGACTTTAATCTCATATCCGTACAGGAGGTAATTGACCTGCTTGAGAATAAACCCGACAACCTCGAGCTGATTCTTACCGGAAGAACATGTCCTGAGGCACTCATTGAGCGGGCTGACCTTATCTCTCGCATCGATGAGATCAAGCACCCTTACCAGAAAGGGTTGCAGGCAAGAAAAGGAATTGAATTTTAAGTGATGGAGGCTGTTTTCCATGTTTATCACAATGATGAGGAAACATACCAAGGGTATTCTGATTAAGATTATTGTAGGCCTTATAGCAGTTGTGTTTGTCTTTTGGGGCGTTTACTCGATCCGGGCGGCTAAACCCGGTGCAAAGATCGCCTATGTCAACGGCGATTTGATTACTGGTTTGGAATTTGAGGCACTCTATCGGGACATGCTCAAGTCATTACAGCAACAATACAAAGAGTACTGGAACGAGAACCTCATAAAGGCGTTAAAAATCGAGCAGAGGGCCTTGGAGAGCCTCATTAATAAGAGATTGATCAGTCAAGAGGCGGCCCGGCTCGGTCTCGGGATCACCGATGAAGAGGTTGCTGATGCCATCTACAATTATCCCGCCTTTCAAATCAACGGTCAATTCGACGAGGAAAGGTACCGGTCTCTTCTGAGTCACAACAGGATGCAGCCGGCAGATTTTGAATCAGGAATAAAACTGGATTTGCTGGGCCAGAAGATCAATCAATCCATCAAATCCTTTTTCCCGATTCCTGAGGCGGAAGTATTGAGCTATTATACCTATCAGAATGAGGAGATTGCTATTGGGTTTGTGAGCTTTAATCCGGATGATTTTAAGGGAAACGCAGAGGTTAATGACACAAAAAGGAACGAATATTTTGAGACCAATAAGGAGAAGTACAGGATTCCGGCAAAAATGAAGATAGCCTCCCTTACCATCGATCCATCCGATTATCTAGACAAGGTAACCGTTGCAGAGGATGAAATATCGGCCTTCTATGAACTCAATCCCGAGGGTTTTAAAGAACCGGAACAGGTAAAGGCTCGCCATATCCTATTGAAAGTGCCTTCAGGTGCGTCGGAGTCGGCAGCTACCAGGGCAAAGGAAAAGGCACTGGCTATCCTGAAAAAGGCCAAGGAGGGAGGGGACTTTGCGGCTCTTGCAAAAGAACACTCTCAGGGTCCCACTGCGTCTAAGGGAGGAGATCTCGGCTATTTTAGCAGAGGACAAATGGTTAAGCCTTTTGAAGAGCTCGCCTTTAGCCTCAAAAAGGGTGAAATCGGCGGTCCGGTAAGAACCCAATTTGGTTGGCACCTTATTAAGGTCGAAGACAGAAAAGCGGCTATCGTAAAAACCCTTTCCGAGGTCAAACCTCAAATAGAGGCGTCCATAAAACAGGATATGGCCGCAGAGATAGCAAATGAACGAATGCTGGCCTTGATGGATCAGATGCCATACGACCTTGATCTGGCAACCTATGCGGCCCAGCATGGGCTTACGGTTAAGGAAACCGACTTGTTTCCGAAAGATGGGGCCATACCCGGTTTTGGAAGTGATGAACAACTCCTTCGATCTATCAACGTCCTGGCAAAGGGCGAGGTGAGCGATATCATCGAACACGAAGGTAAATTTCATCTTATCCAGATTGTTGACACGCAAGATTCCTATATCCCTGAAATCAGTGAGGTCTCCGATCAGCTGGACAATGATCTCAAGAAGCATCTTTCCCTTGTGGCTGCAAAGGAGGAGACAAAACGGTATCTAGAGGAGCTCAAAGGAGGTGCCGGTTGGATGGAACAGGCTCAGAAAAGGGGCTTAAAGACAGATGAGACAGGTTTTTTTCGCAGAGGGGGGAGTATTCCTTCCATCGGGTACGCACCGTTCCTCTCCGAAGCGGCCTTTTCCCTTTCAGATCAAAAGAGGTACCCAGATGATGTGTTTGCGGTAGGCAACAAAGTCTATGTTATTCGATGGCTGGACAGGAAAGGCATCAATATGACCGACTATGAAAAGGAAAAGGACAACTTTAAACAGATGCTTCTCGCTGCCAAAGAGAGAAGGATCTTTGATGCGTGGCTTAGATCACTCAAAGACAGGGCAGAGATCAAAATGGTAACCCCCATAGGATAAAGGGGGGCAGCGCCAGTTGCTGGGGAATTTTTTCTTGGCATACCTCTGAAATCAAGGTTTATTTCGTGTGTTCCAATTGAACTAAACAGGGAAGGAGAAGCGAACGGTGAAAGCATTGAAGCCCAGCGTAATGACCTTAACCATCTTATTGCTTGTGATCTTCTTCTGTCAATGTGATGCCCAGGCAAGAGACGTTGTAGAAAGCTCTTATCACGGGCAGCTCGGAAGGAGTCCATCCTTGGGGGGGTGGGGTAATGGTCTCGGGATGTTGGAAAAGTGGGACGCCTTTAACAACTTTAGCTTTGAAAAGCAGGGCAGGATTAGGGGCTTTAAGCAGCACTGTGGGGAATGTCATACCTCGTCCTATCGGGATCCAGCAACGGGAAAAACCGATTGTCTTCTGTGCCATAAGACAAAAGACGGAAAAGGCAGGCCAACTGTTGCCCAGTGCGCAAAGTGTCACGAGCTGTATGGAAGGCTCAAGAGGGGGGATATCGTTGACGAAGAACACGATGTGCACATGGCCGTTGGCATGAGATGCCACGATTGCCACGAGAGACTCTCGGATAAGAACAGTGATCATCAATTTGCCAAGGGATACGCAATCGATACAACCGAGGACACGGCGGAAGGGACCCTTTCGTGCATCAAATGCCATGAGGAAAAGCCCCACGGCGGGGTTGACGAAGGCGATATTCTCGACAGCAATCATGTTACGAAAATAGCGTGCATTACCTGTCATGCTGGCCCGCGACCGGCTGAGGCCCTCAAGAGCAGAAGCTGGAACAAGTTCACGGAAGACGGAAAGCCGGTAACCGAAATGAGAAAGCCAGGTTGGATTGCGAAGAATAAGTGGTATGTCGGAAAAAAGCTGGGTCACCTCCCCATTCTCGGAGCAACCGATCTTATGGCAAAAATCTACCCCCTTAACGAGGTTACCTTCACTTGGTTTGTCGAAGGCGGGCAGAGTGGACTTGACGATATTATCACTATCCCTGAGGTTCGCGCGGCAGACGCTGATAAAGACGGAGAAACGACGCTTGAGGAAATGCGGAAATACAAGAAGGAATACAAGGAAGCAACCCTCGTTACCAGGAAATTCAATTACAGCATATCTCATTCCGTAGTGCCCAGCGATAAGGCCTTCAGCTGTGATGATTGCCACGGCGAGAGCGGTCGTGTCATAGATTGGAAAGAGCTCGGATATGCCTATGACCCCTATGAGCAATGACATCCCCTGAACGTTACAATCATATGGCCCTCCGCCTTTTCCGAGTGGAGGGCTTTTTTCGTATGCCACTGAAATACAGGGCCCAGCTGATCCGCTGAATTTTTCTCTCTATGACGCAAATCCTGCAATGTGCCGTTGTACTGCGTCGTATACAACGAGCTTTTCGCTGCTCCTCGCTCGATCTCATGTGACATCAGTACTCCATCCGAGAACCTGAACCGAGCTCATGGGTAACGCCGAGATCTTTGTCGAATTCGTGCCTTGGCCTGATTCTTGCTTTTTCTGATCCTCGATAATCCGTTTGGTAAACGTCCGGCCTGTTTAGATCAGGTTAGGGCTAGCGCCGAGAACTCTAACACCTTTCAAATAAGGAGCAAATCATGGTAACAAAGGAGAAGCTCGCCAAGATTTTGACAAAAACGGCCAGAATCTTGCCTGGAATTGGTTCCTATCAGGATAAGGAGTCCGCCCGGGAGAGCGATAAGAAACTCAGGGATTATATGAGCGGTGAACTGGCCCGCTACATGAATGCGATTGAAAGGCTCAAGACCGACATCTCTCGTAAAGGGCCTCTCTCCTTTCTCAAGGAGCTGGATGACATATCACGGCAGATCGACAAGCTCTCTCGAACCATTCGCTACGCATCAAGGGGATACGCCGGGGTCTTCGCCTCATATCAGGCAGATGAAAAGGCTCTGTCAGATCTGTTTGAATTCGATCGTTCCCTCAAGGAAGAAATTGCTGGTCTTAACCCCCTTGTCTCACAAATCTGCGAGAAAGATGGGGGGCTCGGATCCCCGTTGCTGAACGAGCTACGGGATCGGCTTTTCAGGGTTGAGCAAAAGGTAAACGAGCGAGAAACCCTTATAGGTTAATCTCATTAGATACAGGGGGCTATTATGGTATTCATGGAAATCTTGGAATGGTTTGATGAGACCGGTCAGGAAATGGTACATAAGATTCCTGAAAAGGGCTCTGCGGATATCAAATTTGGTGCCCAGGCGATCGTCAGGGAGAATCAGGCAGCCATATTCTTTCGAGATGGCAAAGGGCTCGACCTCCTCGGCCCGGGGAGACACACCCTCTCAACCCTCAATCTTCCCATACTCACCAGGGTACTCAGTCTGCCCTATGGTTTCAAGAGCCCATTTCGTGCCGAGATCTACTTTGTAAATCTCAAGAGCTTTGTCAATGTCAAGTGGGGAACAAAGGAACCAGTGGCATTCAGGGACAGCGAACTCGGACTGGTCAGGCTCAGGGCCTTTGGTGTTTACGCCATGAGGATTGTTCAACCGCTGCTTTTCGTAAACAGCCTGGTTGGGACCCAGGGCGCCTACAATACCGAACAGGCCGGTGAGTACCTCAGGGAGATCGTCGTCTCCCGGTTCAACGACATGATTGGAGAAATCCTTGATACCGTCCTTAACCTGCCCCAGCATTACGACGAACTCGGGGTGGCCCTCAAAGCAAGGGTTCAGGAGGACTTTGGGAAGTTCGGAATACTCCTCGAGGATCTCTTTATCAATTCGATCACCCCACCGGTGGAAGTTCAGAAGATGATGGATGAAAAAAGCGGTATGGGCGCTGTAGGTGACTTAGATAAATTCATGAAATTCAAGGCGGCCAAGGCAATGGGTGATGCAGCCAGACAGCCGGGTGATGGGGGTACTGCTGGCACGGGTTTGGGCCTGGGCCTTGGTGCGGGCTTGGGTATGATGATGCCGGGAATCCTTCAACAGTCAATGCAGGCAGCAGGACCCGGAAGAACCCAAGCCCTCAGTTGCCCCAAATGTCAAGCGCAGATAGATTTGAACGCGCGCTACTGTTCCCAATGCGGACACCAGATTATTATTGAGAATAAGTGCCCACAGTGCGGCAAAAATCTGCCTGCCAAGGCAAAATTCTGTATGTTCTGTGGCGGAAAGGTGGAAAAGGTCGAGGCCAATTGTCCCCACTGCGGGAAAAAGATCCTCCCCGGTTCCATCTTTTGTAACAATTGCGGCAAAAAGATTTAGATGTCGAGGCAACTTGCCGCGATTATCCCTGTCCTCTTTTCATTACCTTGGTCTGAGAAGAAGGTATGGGATGATCTCAAGCTTTTGCATCTGACGTTAAAAGAGAATGGCTTCGGAGAGGAAAATCTTCTTGTGAATTATAGAGCCCAAATGTTACTCACCTATGGACATATCAGTTGAATGCCCACAATGTGGTTCCGAGGTCGACCTGGCAGAAGAGGATACCGTTTTCAAGTGCCTCTATTGCGGCTCCATACTCAAACCCACCGGTAGAAATCGGGTCCAATCCTTTTTTATCTCACCTCGCGAGCCTGCGCAAAAGGTAGGCAAGGTCCTGATTCGTGCCCTGAATGCCAAGCTGTCAAAGCAACTGCGCATTGTCGAGCACCATCTGCTCTACGCCCCCTACTGGCGGGTTAATGGAATGATCTTTCAGTGGGCTTTTGGAAGGAGGTACTTCAAGACGGCCAGTGGAGACAAGTCCTGGGAGGACCTCAAGAAACTGAGGGCCACTCCCTGGGTGCACACCTTTCCTGCCTTTGATGCCTCAAAATGGGGCCTGTTCTCACTCGGCCTCCGGGTACAAGTCCTGAAGATATGGCCATTTAATAAGCAAAAGATGGGGGAAGACCCCCTGCTCATGAGGCAAACGGTTTCCTTTAAAGAGGCTGTTGATCATGCCAAAAGATCCATCACGAAACACACCGGCAGCGGCTCGTTTGACGTAGAGATGGAGATCTCTGAGCTGGTAGGTGAACGATACTCCTTGCTTTTCTTCCCATTCTACTGCTTCACCCTCCAAAACAATGGTAAGAAATCGGAGGTCCTCGTCGATGCCCTTTCGCATAAGGTTGTCAAAGGTCACGTGGACTTACATGAACTGAAGAAGAATTCATCAGGGGATACGATTCCCTATAAGCCGCTGGGTTTCATCCCCTTCAACTGCCCCAATTGCGGTTGGGAATTTTCATTCAAGCCCCGTACCATGATCCATTTCTGCAAATCGTGCGCCCAGGCCTGGCTAGAGAGGGGGGGCAGCTATGTACCGGTGCCCTATAAGATTTCTTTACAGGATAGAAGCCCGACAGGGTGCAAATATCTCGCCTTCTGGAAACTCACGGCAGTTATCAAGACGCCGGAACGTGAATATAGATCACTGAATGAATTCTATGAACTCTTCCCGCTACCCCGCATCTTGGACCAGGAGAAAATAAAGAACAGAGATATTTCTTTCTACATACCGGCCTTCAGGATAAAGAACGTGGCTATTGTGGATAGGTTCGCTGCCAGGCTCACCCAGCTGCAACCGATCCTTAGCGAGGGCGATCCCGATTCAGCGGAAGTACTTGATCTTTCCGACGTCTGGCTCCCCTTGAAAGAGGCCAAGGAAATGGCACATGTCCTGCTCTTTTCGTTGACAAGGGAAACGCACAAAAAGACAAAGAAGGCGGTGAAGACGGCAGAGCTGCGATTTACTGGGGCTACCCTCCTCTGCCTTCCGTTCGCGGAAAAGGGGATCTATCTCAGGGAGTTGGAAACCGACCTCGCTCTCCAGAAGAAGGCCCTGGATCTGGACTAGGCACACTACGATTTGGATAACTCCCTAATTCTCGACCATCCTTAGTATCACTATAGCGCCTGCGGCTGATCAAAAGGCTGAATCCTTTTGCCCAGCATACAGGTGCTTCGTGAGGCCTGATGCCAAGGTATTTCTCCTGAAGCACATACCCTATTGAATCCAAGAAGTTACACTTGACCATATAACCTCCTGAAGGTATATTTTCCGCACTAATAGAAGACGATCTGGTTCGCTTGATACCGCCATTTTCAAAGACCATTCTCTAATTGTGAGTTATCCATTGGATATATAGTTCTTCTGAGCTCATCTTTCTAGCGTACAATATCTTACGGTAGTACTTATGTTAGCTTTTCCTATGCTCAGGACAAATATTAGGCTGGATAGCAATCTAACCAACCTTAAATACTCTCTACTATACGCCGAAATGGCCGTGGACAAGTGAGTTGCTTCAAGCTCTGAGATCGTCCCCAAGATTTCCGAAGTAGACGGGTCCAGCAGACCCCTCATTCCAATCGCCATCTTGGAAAAGGGAGAAAAGAACAAATGCCTCTGTATAGGGTAATTTTTACAAAGGGGATGTTCCTTGTGATAGCCGATACAAAAAAACAAGCAAAGGCTTATTGTAGAAAGAAATATGGATTTGATGGTTTGCCATATTTTATTGCCCTGGCCACCGATGAAGATAAAGAACATTTTGCGCCCATGAAAGGCCGCATTCACGATGCCACACAGCCAACTGTTGAAACAAAAGCGAGATCCCAAAAAGTCAAAGAATAGGTCATAAGAACTGTGTGAAACATAGATAACCTCCTTTTTGCTGCAATCTCAGAGTTGAGTCCTCAGATGCAGCAATTGCCGGTGTTACGACACTCAATGAGATATCTGCTTGTTACACTATGTCTAACCACAAAAAGAAACCAGCAATCCCCTCTTCACCAGAGAAATAGAAAGGGTATCTGGAATTTTATTTCAGGTAAATTCAACTGACGGGCGTAGTCTTGCCGACTCGAAACGGCAAAGAGATTAGATTGAGATGTGTGGGAATGCCGACTGCTCAACAGAGGATCTTGTTGCAAAAGCTCAAATTGAATCTAACAAGAAGGTTTAAAACGCATAACATGTAGTGACAAATTCTTATTCAGGTTTTGTAAATTGAGGCCGTTCAATAATGAGGTTTTCTCTCAGACAAACCGATTTTGTGTAAAAATAATCACTTATTGTGGCATTTATTCGCTGTGAAGTTCTCCAATATATTGGAAGAAATGCCAAAACATAGGCAATAATCAACTATTTTGCCGGTGTAGTGGTCGAGTTACGTTCAATAATACTGTTCAATAATATACTATGGCACGAGAGGCAGTAAGTGTTTAAATACTAGGGGGTTTTTGTTTGTAAAATTGATTTAAAAACCCTCAAATAAAATGTTCATAATTTCATCCAACGGCTTATCAGCCAAATCAAGATATTCAAGGGTTCGGCCCGTTTTTTCAAAATCTTCATCAACAATTACTCCTATCAATT
>Ga0307379_10001538_pt1 | contig 36262 bp, 40 predicted proteins | sample UN2MG_FD_202237 | JGI IMG/M metagenome (GOLD analysis project Ga0307379, IMG submission 202237) | Soil microbial communities from Risofladan, Vaasa, Finland - UN-2 | ecosystem: Environmental > Terrestrial > Soil > Coastal area > Acid sulfate soil | place: Finland: Risofladan, Vaasa | collected...
AACAGACCAGCATCTTTATAGGAATCAAGAAAGTCCGGAGAAGGAAGAAATAGGTGGAACAATACATGATCCTTCCCTTATTGGGCTTTACAGTGGTTTATTACACCGTTTTAGAGAATCTGTTTCTTTTTTTGATAGAATGGTTAATAGTGTTAATGATAAATTGGGAATGCATCAATAAAAAGAATAAGTAATGGAAAAAGTTATTTACAAGTACAAGCTTGAAAACCTACCTATTCAATCTATTGAAATGCCTTCTAATTTTAAGGTTGTTCATGTAGGGGAACAGGAAAGGTTTTTAACTTTTTGGGCAGAGGTAGATATTTCTTCTCCAAAAGAATTTAGAACATTTTATATTGTAATGACCGGTGGTTATGTTGAACCTAATTGGGAATATTGTGGAACGGTACAAATGTCCTTTCATGGGTTGGTTGTACATTTATATTTATTAAAAAATGGATAGAAGTAAATACTTTTAGTTATGAAAGACTGGTGGAAAAGGCAATTTGATTCGGATCTACAGATGAAATTATTCACATATCCGGTAATAGTATTATTGGCAATAAGTGTAATACTTGAAGTGCTGACTATTTTTGAAGTTGATACTGTAATCTTTCCTTTGTGGTAACGCTGTTATGGGTTATAGGGATAGGCTTGTTACTAAACATTTTGTTATTAATATTTGATTGTGAGAAGGTGGATGATCCACCAAAAAAATGTAAGGATACATTTTAAAAGGAATAAATTATGATAAAGCGATTAAAGTACGGAGCGACATATATTCTTGATAAAATTGATCAAGATATAATTATCAAAATGTCGGATAGGATTTGTGGTCAAAAGAGAAAACATTTTGTAGATAACTTTCAAGTTGATAAGAGTCTTTCATTAAACACTTTAAATGTAGAAGGGTTTGGAGCTGAGCTTGCATTTTGTAGGTTACAAGGAGTTCCTTTTGATTCTACAACAATAGAGCGTGAAAGTCATTTCAATAAGGTAGATGCTACATTGAAGAATAATATGACAGTAGATGTTAAGTGGACTAAATATCGAGCTGGTCATTTAGCTGTAAGAATTGGAAAAGAGTTAAAATATGTAAACATGTATGCGTTGATTATAGGTAATTTTCCAAGTTATTGGTTTGCTGGTTGGGCTACTTATGAAGATACTATCAAGGAAGAGAATAAAAAAAATTTAGGTAAAGGTTTTGGATATTGTTTAAATCAAAGTCAGCTTAATAAAGAATTAGTAATACAGCATTAATATGGAAAACAAAGATAATTTATCTGGAGCAGAGGGTTATTCAGAGCTTACTCTTGAAAAACTGACATCAATTCTTGAAGAGCTTCAAGCTTCTGAGATCAAGAAAAAAGAGAAATCCTATGTAGCATGGGGTAGTTGTAAGAGCAGAGGACTTATAAAGTTTGACATGGCACAAGCTTGGTGGTGTAATGATCCGGAATGTGGTTTGTGTGCTCCATTTGTAAAATCCTTTCAAAGGATGGTTAGTGATGTTATCAAAGAAGTTAAGCAGCCTTTACCGAAGAAGAAGAAAAATCCTCATTTCAATCATGGAAGGAGCAAATTTCATAGATAAATAAATTTTACTATCTTTGCTGTCAAGTACCGGGATTACGGTGTATTCAATTTAAAATAATTATGAAAAAGAAAAAAGAAAGGAATGCATCTATGCGATCCAAAGTAACGAAAGGAGATTAGAAGCCAGCTGAGATACGTTGGCTTCATTTTTTTGTATATTAGCAATGCTATTAATTTTGCCAGAAACTCCTACTAAATTCTTCAGAGGCACTTGTGGGAGTTTCTTTTTTTGTATATTAGCAGTACGTTCTTTCCAATACGATCTTTTTTGATGATCGTCATAATGTTTATATAATGGTTATAAAAATGAATCCTCTATGTGTATGCGTAGAGGATTTTTTTTATATTTACAATCTAACTCGTAAGTTGAGTTCGGTAGATTTTGGCGGATCTAAAGAAGCCTGGTATTAAGTTATCAGGTTTTTTTGTATATTTACAGTTCTTCTAATTTAAATAAGTAGGTTAATTAAATTTAGAATTGATTTGGGGTAAAGAACCTGGCTTAATAGTCGGGTTCTTTTTTTTTGTTATATTTGATAAACTTTAAATACTTATAATCATGTCAAAAGATAAATTAACAAGTCCTCAACAAAGATCGTTATCTAAAAGCTCCAAAATTGAAACTACCAAAAAAGTTAATCGTTCTTATGAAAATCAAGCAAAGCGAGAAACGAGTCAGGCAGAGATTAGAAAATCTGATGAAGCTATGCGAAAAAGAAGAGCCGAGTATCATAAGAAATGGTAATATAAATTAATTTAAAACAAAAATCATGTCAGAAGTAACAACAGGCGTTAAGAAATTTTGGGCTTTTGCCAAGCCGGTAGTAATTGTAGTATTTGCTGCAATTGGTTTTTTTGCAAGCAATCAAGATGTTCCTAAAAACATTTTCATTGCTATCATCATTCTTTCAATTGTTTTAAGAGGTCGATCTATAGGAGCTGGTTTCCTTGCATTATGGGATCTCATAACTAAAAAGAAAGAGTAATGACAAATAAAATAGAAGAAGTTAAAGTAGAAGTGCTTCCTATTTCAGATAAGGAAGTACAAGATAATCCGGAAGGATTTGCAGATATTAAACCAGGCAACCATATTTTCGAAGAGCCAAAGTGGGTTAAGTTCAATCCAAAGACTTCTCCTACTAAGCTTCGCGTTCCAAAGCTTTCTAATAATCAAGCTGCAAAATGCGATAGGAAATTACACACGTGGGGAGTTTTTAAAATTCCAAACAAAGCTGATATCATGTGTTGTATTTATTGTGGTGGAAGGAAAGGCGGATTGCCACCTATAAAAATGACTGCAGCACAAACAAAGGTTGCAGGTTCAAGTTCAGCAAAAGGATCATTAACAGCTAAAAAAACATAAAATGAGATATCCAGGACCACCAACGCCACCGGCATTAGTTCACGATCCTTCAAAGGAGAAAGTGCTTGATGAAAATAAACCAATGGCACCGGCCGAGAAAATTTAATTAATTTTTATATCTTTAAGGATTGTTTAACACTAAATTTTAATATTATGAGAAATTCATTTGGATTATTCTGCGTTATGTTACTATTGGTGTTTGTACAAGCTTTCTCGAATACTGTACCTGTAGCGCAAGTTATAGACAACCATGACGAGTTTAGTTATTGTGTGGACATCGATGTAGGAACGGTGGTGGCTGTAACCGTTGAGGTAAATACCTTAAAAAATATTACAGCTGACTTTTTAGATTGTGCTTTTATAAAAGCTTCGGCAATAATGCAGGAATCTGAAAAAATGATTACCAGTATATCTGAGGACAACAAAGATCGATATACATCTTTTAAAGAAATCCCTTTATACTACCATAATGATAAGACAACCTTTAGAACCCATGTAGGAGCCTTTGTGCTCCGTACAATAAAGGGGCCAGGGAGCCTTACATAAACTAAACCAATTTACAACTGAAGCCTTAATGAGAATTAGGGCTTCTTTATTTATACAATAACAGGGAGTGAGTGAGGGGAAAAAATAATACATCATGTATTATATAAATAAATTTGTAAATATGTCAGATTGTCGTAATATTGTAACAGTTTAAAAAAACAGATGAAAGAAATAGTATTAAATCCAACGGATATGTTGGTACGACCACTTCCTAATTATTTCACTAAAGAAAGTAAGTTTATGGTAACTGATAAGGCGCAAACATTTAATGTTGGCTTTATAGTTCATGGTGGTGTGGAGATTCCTGCTGAATGGATAGGAAAGGTTGTTTATTATCATAGTAATATGGCTACTGAAGTAAATCTAAAATACATCGGTGCTTTTGAACTTATTACTTCACATACAAAGCTGCTTGTTCGGCTTGATCAAAACGAATTTGATTATTAACTAAATTATATAACAATGGGAATTTTAGACAAATTAACAGGTAAAGAGAGTAAAGAAGAAAAATTAACAGAAACAATAAAAGTTTCTGAAGCAAACATTTCTACTTCTGATTTAGAAAAAGCAGAAGAAGTAATTCAAGACGATCCAACTGGAACAAAAGATGAAGGGCCAATAGGAGATCCTGAATTAAAAGAAGCTCCTGATAAAGCTTGGTTTGAAGAGGACGTAACAGAGCGCGAACAATCTCCTGAAGGACAGCTAATCAAATATGTGAAATTAACAAGGTTAAAGCTTGATTCACAAATGCAATTGATAGATGTTTGTTTAGGTACCGGCAGTGGAGCTGCAAAGAAAACATTTTTAGCAAAAGCATGGCTTGGTAAAGTTCTGGAGCAATTAGGAAATACTAATCCTTATGAAACCAAAACACCGGTTACAAAAGCTAATGAAATTCCACCTACTGCAGAAGTATCTACTGATACAGCAGGAGCTATTTATGCTTTCAAATTATTGAACAAAGTGGAGCAAGTCGTTTCTTGTAGGTCTGCTATAGCAATGATCATAGACGATATCGAAAGATTAAATTTTGAAAACATTGAAGTTAAAGATGGTAGGTTAGTTGCTATTGCAAAAACCCAATCATATGTAAATGCTTGTGAAGTTCGCTTTGCATTAGGTTATGAATTAAGCAAGTTAAGAAAATAATGAAGAAAAAAATTAAGTATAGCGAAGATGCCAGGGAGAAACTTCTTGCTGGTGTCAATGCTATTGCACAAGCAGTAAAGATCACATTAGGTCCAAGCGGAAGGAATGTTTTAATAAGGAATTCAAACGAGAGGCGACCTTTTGCAACTAAAGATGGTGTTACCGTTGCTGCAGAGGTATGGTCTGCAGATCCTATTAAGCAAATGGCTATTGAGGCTATGCAAGAGATAGCAAATCTTTCAGATAGTGCTGCAGGTGATGGAACTACTACAGCCACAATTTTAGGAGAAGCTATCTTTCAATTAGGGAATGATGCTTCAGAAGAAAAAACCAATCTTATCGATATGAAAAGAGGTATTGATATGATGGTAGTAAAAGTCGTTGAAACCCTTAAAGAACTTTCTATTCCATGTACAACACAAAAGCGATTAAAGGAAATAGCTATGATATCATGTAATCACAATGAAGAAATAGCAGATGTTGTTTTAAAGGCTTTTAATGTTGCCGGAGATCAAGGCGTGGTTCATATCAAACGATCTAAGACTCCAGAAACATATCTTACTACTATTGAGGGAATGAATTTAGATACTGGATGGCGTTCTCGCTATTATGTCAATGATCATAAAAACGATATCGTTGATTTCGAAAAGCCATACATCTACATGACCGATGAAAAAATTACGAAGATCTCCGAGAATCTAAATTCTTTATTAACTATTGTAAGTGCTGAACAAACTCCATTACTTATTATCTGTCCGGATATCGATGAAGGAATTTCAACATCATTTATTAAACATGTCCAAGAGGGTAGTTTAAAAATATGTGTATGTAGAACTCCAGGATTTGGAAATGAACAATTAGAAGAACTTCATGATGTTGCTACCATGTTAGGAAAACCACCTTTTATAGCAACAGAAGGATTAGATTTTAATGCTATTAAACTAAATTATAGTGATGATGGCAAAGAGATTTTGAATCCAGAAGAACTTATGCAGCATATTCCACAAAGCGAAGCTGTCATAGTAACCAGTACACGATTATCTATTAAAGGGCCATTCAATTTAACCGAGAAAGAGTATAAAGAAATTGAAGAAGCTAAAAAATCTAAAGCTGATAAGTTACGAGAGAAAATAACAAAAGATATTACTTCTTATGAAAAGCAGATATATCAAATGAGGATATCGCGATTAACTTCAGGGCTGGCTTATATCAATATAGGAGCTGTAAGCGAAATTGAATTCATTGAAAAGCAGCATAGTGTTCACGATGCTCTTTATGGTGTGAAGTCAGCTTCAGAGGAAGGTATTATTCCTGGTGGTGGCACTACGCTTTTACATATCTCACATATCTTATCTGACGAACCTTCTTTAGCAAAAAATGGTTCTACAGGTCTTGGTATGCAGATTGTGTTAAATGCTATTAAAGTTCCGTTTATGCAAATACTTGATAATGTTGGAATAGAATTAAATGATAAAGAATTTCAACATGCTACTGAAAATTTCAATCAAGGATTTGATGCTCGAACCAGAGAAGTAAAAAACAATATGATAAAAGCAGGTATTATAGATCCTGTCAAGGTAACGAGAGTTGCTTTACAAAATGCAGCATCCGTAGCCGGAATGTTGCTTACAACAGATTGTGTTATTGTAGATACATCTGTATATGCTCAACCAAAACAACCACAAGGATATTAATTATGGAAAAGAAAAACATTCCCTGGAAACCTATTACTGGAAGCTCTCAAATTCGAAGCGTATATTATAATCTTCCAGATAAGATTCTATATATTCTCTTTAGGAATCGTAAAGCATATTCTTATGAAGATGTGTCTTTGGAAGAATATAAAGCATTGATTGGATCTACAAGTGTAGGCAAATATTTTCATTCAAAAATTAAAACAGAGAAAACATGGCAGGAAATAAATTAGCGGATGTTCCGCTTAGCGGATTATTAACATTCCAGCAAGTTATAGAGTTTGGATCTAAAGAGATCACCGGAGTATTTTATAAAGCATTGGATTCTTTTAATGAAAAGAAATTGCCAACAGATTTTTTTAATAAGCTTGAAAATGATTTAGAGAAAAAACTCCGAAGGAATAATGAGATCTCTGACGAGATAGGAGCAGAAATTTTAAGACGTATGAAAACGATTTATAAGGATGTTACTACTCCGGAGAGTATGGAGCCTTATAAAAGAAAAATTACTAAAGCGCTTAAAGATTTTGAGAACCTTTATACAAAATTAGATATCGAATCTGATGATAAGAAAGAAGTTCCGGTAATCAAACCAGTATTTGCTGCATCAAGAGAAAAGAAATTATGATAATTAATAAATATACAGGTTTTGCTATTGATAAGGATATGTACGTTCCAGAACATATGTATAATGATGTTCGTAAAATGTTAGAAGACGATAAAAGTGTTTTTGTCGTTCCTAAAGAAATTACGGACAATCAATTAAAACTTGTCTATAAAGTTGGTTTTCTTAAAAAACTGTATAGCCTTATTTTACCGAATACTATTACCAATCATCAAATCTATGCTCTTATAGGTATCGATCATCAAGTCTTTAAAAGCATAAGGCAGATGGAAAGGCTCAATTCACAATATCTTGAATTATATGATAATAAAGAGGAAAACTAAAATTCCTCTTTTTTTTATTACTTTAGCATCATGTATTTGACAAGATTAGACGATAAAACCGGATTACTTGTAATTGAAGATAATGATGATGGCATATTAGCTATTAAGGAACTACGCGAATTATTGAACGATGAAAGGTTTGGTATTCGATGTTTAACAGCAGTAGCTCTTGTAGCAGACTATCAATCTCCTATCAGATATTACAATGACGATGATCGCCCGAGAAAAGCACAAGAAGAAGTAACAGGAGATAGAGATTTTTGGATTTGGAATTCAACTGAAATCCAAGTAGCCTTGCGTAAATATGATTACCTGCAATACGATCCAACACTTGAAGAAGGTCGCATTCACTATGATCAAAAAGTGAAAAAGCTAAAAGAAATTCAAGCGTATGGAAGCCTTCCGGAAAATGATGATAAATTAAAAACCACATCGATTATTCAATTAAAGAAGGAACTTAAATCAATCAATACTGATATTGATGATTATGAAAAAAGAATTGAAGGTAAAAATATTTATGATCAATCTCCAGTTAAAAATGGTTATGCGCTTTCCAGGTTAGAGCAAAAGCTTGAAAAAAAGAATTCGTTTTATCATGCTATAAGATAGTGAAGAATCTTCTTCTGTTTTCCTGAAAGGCATCGTATTAGAAATGATGCGGTGTCTTTCTTTTTAAAGTTCAACTATGAAAGTAGAGATAAATTGGAACAAATTTGATAGTCAAAAGTACAGACCTTTAGTTGTAGAGGAAATACCAGACTTCAAGCCGGGATCTATACTATATGATGATTATTGGGATGCACAAGATTATAGGTGTCTAAAAGGTTTTAAACCTGCTCCATACATGCCTCACATAACAGGAGAACACTACTTCTACCTGAACATGTGTAAGATTAAGCTTCTTGAAAGGGGAGCTACAAGGAAAACTACAGAAAGTCCTTTTTACCGAGAATTAGACAGACGAATATTTGACGAGATCTATAATGCCAAAAAAGGCAAATATGGTATTATCGTTGGTAAGCCTCGTAGGGTTGGATTATCTTATATAGGAGCTGCAACCTCAACTTATGAACTTCTATTTTATAAAGACAATGAAATTGGTGTAGCTGCAGGTCAAGAAGATAAAGCACAAGATTTCTATGATAAGGTTAAAATGCTACTGGAGAATATCCGACCGGAATATCGCACAGGAACACTTACAAAAAATCAAGAAGTTATAAAGCTTGGTTATCAAGAATACATTAATAAGCAAAAAGAAGATAAGGGATTAAAATCTCAAATGTACATGAAAACGATGTATGCCAAACCAACAGGGTTTGAGGGTAAATCGTTAAGTATGGTTATTTTCGAGGAAGCTGGACTATTCGAAGATATTGTTGCTGCTTTTAAATCTACCGAGCCTTGTTTTAAAGAAGGTATGATCCAGTTTGGAACTCCAATTGTTTATGGCACCGGTGGCGACATGGAGAAAGGATCTAAAGGATATAAAGAAATGTGGTATGCTAAACGCTCTATATATAACCTTAAACCAATATTCATTTCTGCTACTGATTATTATCCTGGTGATGGTATTCCTGATGAAGTAACCGGTAAAGCAATTTCGTTCTTTGATTTTAGAACTGGTAAGACTGATTCAAAAGCTGCTTTCGAATATATTATGAAAGAGCGACAAGAGAAAGATGGAAGCGAAGGATTTATTAAACATATTCAATCTTATCCATTAAAAGAATCTGATATTTTCATTAAGACTTCTGGTGGATTATTAAACCGAAAAAAACTTAATGCACAAATTCGTAATCAAGACAATTGCCCTTTCCAAAGAAAGACTGGTAGATTGGAATGGAAAACAAATGATCCTGCTACACTTAGGCTCGTTGCCATTGCAAAAACATTAAAAGAAATTGATAAAATACATTTTTTAAGAGGATCTAAAATTGAGTTTATTGAAGATGAAGAACTTGGAACTATTCATAAAATATTAGATCCAATTAAACAAACCGGATTACCTTATCATCCTGATATTGGTGGCTGTGATAGTTATGATGATGGCAATACAGTTTCAGAAGGATCGTTAGGAGCGACAATTATTTATAGAACTTTTTATTCTATAAACCAACCGCATGACATTCCTATTGCTTATATTCTTGATAGAGGAACTGGAGATAGTGATGATGAATTCTATTCCAATACAATGAGATTGTCCATCTACTATGGAGTTAAGATGCTTGTGGAGCATACTAAAGTTGCAATCATAGGACATTACATGGATGTTGGAGCTGATACAGATTACTTACAAGAAAGACCTAATTTAGCTGGAACAGGATATGTGTCCAGGGCTCAAAATCTATATGGCTTTAAGATGTCCAATCAACACGCATGGGCGCTTACGTTAAGATTATTAAAACAAGAAGTTAATTTGAATTTTAATAATATATGGTTTATAGAAATTTTAGAACATCTACTTGATTATGGAGAAACAAATGCTGATTTAGGTTCTGCTTTCGGAATGTTGCTTGTTCAGAAACTTGACATGTTCGGAGAAATGACTGAAGGACTTGAACATGAACCAGAAGAAGTCAATATTTTTGATGGCATGGGATATTACGATATGATAAATGGACAATTGGAATATACTACCTATGGAGAACAAAGAAATAATCAAGATGAAGATCCGTTTTCAATTCATAATATGAGAGCTTTCGATCCTGAATATGATTTAGATGGACAAGAGAGAGTTCTATTCGAACAAGCAAAAGTTGACAATAAAAAAGCTATAGTTGCAAAACGAAAAGAGGTGCTTTCCAGATACTCAAATGATGTTATGGCATTCACACTTGAAGAACATAATGCAAGAATAAAAGAAAATTAACTACTTTTATAAAAAATATTAATATGAGCCTTTTATCTCTACCGGATCAAACCATACCTGAAACACAAAAGACAAAGGAATGGCACGCCTCACATGCTATACAATATGCCACATATTCAATTACTGATAATTATAATGACCAAAGAAGGGAGATATTAAAACTATATCGTGGTTATAATGCAGAACTTTCTGATGAAGAACAAAAATTAGTCAAAGCAATTACCTGTCCTCATGGAACTTATTTAGGAATAGATTATATCGTTTACCCTCTTATACAAAGTAAAATTGAACAAATTGTTGGAGAGTTTATGTCAAGACCTTTAAGAAGAAAGGCTTATGTAATCGATAAGAAATCCAAGAACGCAAAATTTGAAGACAAGCTTAAAATGATGTCTGAACAGCTTATGCGAGAGATCTCTGAAAAAGTTGGTGGTGAATTAGGATTTACTCCGGAAACAGAAAGCCCGGATATGGTAATTCCTGAAAATATAGATGAACATGATTTTAAATCTGTTGCAGAAGAAGTTGCTGATGGACTCATAACATTATTTCTTGATGTAAGAAAGGAGAAGTCTAAACTTCCCCAAATGTTTACTGACTATTGTATTTCAGATAGAGCTCATGTTGTTTTAGATAAAAAGTATGGATTTACTACCGGAAGAAAAGTACATCCATTGGATTGTGATTATGATATAGATCCTTACAAGGTTATTCAAAATGACCATGATTATTGGTTCGAAAATTACTATCTAACAGAAAATGAAGTTTACAATACGTACCCTAATATATCTGCAAAAGATAAAGAGTTTATTAAGATAGCTTTCTCTGCTATTGAAAATACAGATTCTACAACTTACGAAAGCCAGGAACTTGGTAATTCACAAAAATACAATGGTTGGTTCCAAACCAGTAACAAGGTACATCGTATGCGTATAGTCTTTGCGATGTGGAAATCTCGTAAAAAAGTAAGCATAAAAGTAAGCAAAGATGATTACGATAAAGATCATTTTAAAAAATTACCAGAAGATTATAAAGAAAGAAAAAACGACCAAATAGAATCTATTGATGGAGAAATGCCTCGATTTGTAATAATGCTTGGCCCGGAAGTTATATTGGATTGGGGATTAATGGATAAACGATATTCTTATATTGACGATCCATTTAGATGTAATCTACCGGTTGTTTCTATTATAAGAGATAACACTGTTGGAACATCACTTATAAAATCTGTAGCTGCTAAATTGTATCAATTACAACAAATGGCTTCAGAAGTTCTTTTTGAAATTAGATTAGCTTTAAAATCTGCAGGAGATAGTCGTGTGCTTGTTTATGATTCAGCTCAGACTCCTAAAGAGTTTTCTAAAGGTGGTTATGAAAGTGGACTTAATAAGGTTATGCATCATATCAAGAAAGATAAGATGATGATTATTAATTCCAAACAAAAAGGAAGTACAAATGCTTCATTCAATCAATTCACTTCATTAGACTTATCACAAAAAGGTGGTGTTCAGGATTTATTTAATGGCCTTGCTATTATAGAAGATCTTGCAAGTAAGTTTATTGGATTGCCACCAGAGAGAGAAGGTCAGGTTGGACAATACCAAACAGCTACCGGAACAGACAAAGCTATTCGAGGAAGTGCTGCAAGAACAGAAGTTACATTTACTCCATTCGATGATTTTGTCCAGGCTTTATTAGAAAAGGTTATCTTAAAAGCAAAACAAGATTATGAAAAAGGGGAAGTGATCCATTACATATTTGGAGAATTCAAAACTAAATTTTTAAAAGTATTTGATGAATTCTTTTTATCTGATATTGGAATGTATCTTTCAGATGCTCGTAAAGACAAAGAAGCTGCAGACACTATTGACAGAGCTGCAGAAATGGCTTTAAGTAATGCTAATACTCCAGAACTTATCATGGGATTGATTGAAGTCTTTGAAGGAGAATCTGCATCACAGAAAAAAGCAGTATTCCAAAAGCTTCTTGATTCTATGGATAAAATGCGCCAAGAACAACAGGCTGCTGCAGAAAAAGCTCAACAGGCAGAACTTCAAGCCGAAGCTCAGGATAAAGATCAAGATCGTGGTGTTCAACTTAAAGCACAAGACAAAGACCGGGATGTCGCTAAGATCTATGTTCAAGGTAAAGGTTTAAGCGATGTTTTAAAAAGCACATCTGCAGAAAGAATAGCTGCAGCAAAACTTGCAATAGAGCAGGAAAATAAGGATAAAAAGCGCGAGTAATTAATTTTTTATAAATTTGTTTAATTAATAATAAATATCATGGTAACAGAAACAGAAGAAAACCAAGAAGTACAAAGTAAAGGATTTGACGAGAATGCTATGTTCGATTCAGAAAGCTTTATCAACCAGCAAGACGAAGATGAAAGTTTTGATATTGCTGAATATGATGGAGTTGTTAAGAAGGATCCAGAGCCGGTAAAAACTGCAGAAGAAATTGCTGCAGAATCTAAAGCTTTAGACGACGACGATCCTGACAAGATTGATTTTGAGGGAAAGACAGAAGAACAAAAAATTGATTTAGAAGCTTTCAATAAAAAGTTTGATAAGAAATTTCAAACTGAAGAAGAATTAAAAGCTTTTATGGATGGTAAAACAAATGAAGTTGCTGAACAAGATGATGATCTGGTTTATGAACAAGCAGAAACTCATATTGCAGCTCTTGAACCTGTTCTGGCTAAAGACACACAAGGAAGATGGAAAGTTAATGATGAAGAATTAATAAGAAGACAGCTTCAAACTAAAGCTGTAAGAGATGAAGGCTTAGATGTCAATGATGAACAAGTACAAATTGATATTGAAGAAAAAATTCAACAAATTATTGATAGTGGAAATTTAAGTCATCAAGCTGAATATTTAAGAGATAAGCTTGTAGCTTTATTAGATTCAACAAAAACTGTTAAAGAAGGTATCGATAAAAAAAGAGAAGATGCCAAAGAAGCTATTGACAAAGCTTATAAAGAAGATTTACAAAAAGAATTTATAAATATCAATAATGCCGGTAATTTTTTCGGTATTGAATTAGATAAAAAAAGTATTGCTGAGGCTTACAATAATGTAGCTTCAGGTAAGTTCATTGAGAACCTAAAAACTGATAAACATGCTGTAGCGGAGTTATCATTGATGGCCACTTTTAAAGAGAAAATCTTTAAGAAAGCATCAGGTTTAACATATAATGATGGTATTAAATCTGTATTAGACGAGTTTAGTGTAAAACAGAAAGAAAGTCCAGTTGTTAAAGCCCAACAAAGAGGTTCAATTGCCAGCGCAGGGGTTCAAGATGCACTTATAAATGGGTTACTTTATGAGAAACCCGAAGAGGACAAGAAATAAAAGCAGTCAAAGACAGCGATTCTTCCTCAATTATCTTTAACGAATAAGCCAAAGGCATTGAAGTTAGGGTTTTTACGAACATATAAATATTTAATTTAAACTAAAAAACTTTAAGAAATTATGGGAGTTTTACTGAGAGGAGCGCAAGAGCGCTTTAATCCTCAAATTCACACAGAGGCTAATTCGTTGACAACGTTGATGAAGAAAGACTTTAGAGTGGCACGTAAGACCTTCGATTTATTCAAGAAATATAATAAATTCCAATCGTGGATGTATTATTCTGGAAGGGTAAATCAAGGGATTCAAAAAGGCAAAATGAAGCCTGCTACTACTGACATTAACGATAATGCTTATCGTATATCTTATGAAGGTATGGATATTTTACCAGCCTATTCATTTGGAGCCGCGCAATTTGGAACAGCTTTCGATGCTGCAAATCCAAGTCCGGACATGACAGGTAATGGTGTAACCTTTACTGGCGGTGTTCTTGTAACAACCGTTGCAACCAATACATTATGTTCTATTTCTGTTAAGCATGAGCCTGGAAATGGTATTTATGGAGATAAATTTAATCCTAACGACAAAATAACGTTGGATAATGGATTAGGTATAACTATCATCTTTATCAACAAAGGAAGACTTGCTTCAACAGGAGATCATTATGTTTATGATGGAAAAACAGTTGGACCAGCTGCTTTATATGCAAATGCTCACGTTGCTGCAGATAATGTATTCACAGAAGCCGGTTCTGCTTTTGGGGAAGGATCTTTAAAAGGTTATCAAAGATCTAACCACAACCAGTGGAAAATCAATTATTCATTTATCACTCGTTATACTTTAACAATGACTGGTTCTGCGAAGAAACAGCAAATTGCTTATATCTATAATGAAGATAGTTCGAATAATAAAATGTGGGAGTTTGCCGAAGTTTTACGAGGTGAACGTATCTTTAGAATGATGAATGAGTTGGCTTTAAGAAATTCTCGGATTTCTATGGATCCATCTACTCATGCATGGTTTGAAAATTATGGTACTAACAATTTAACAGTTTCAGGTTTCTCTGCGGAGTCAGGTATCGAGGCTCCTGTAATTGGAAATGGTTGGATTCCAGAAATTGAAGACAATGCCACATTTGATTATAATCCTAATAATGGATTGGCTCATACTCTAATCGAAGCAATCACAAACATTTTAGCAACTCGTTCTCCTGAAGGGAATAGTGGTAACACTTTCCTTGCAGTAACAGATCGTATTGGTAGAACTGCTTTTGATGCCGGGATGAAGAAATTGATCCAATTTGATATTGGTTCTGCAACTACCGGTGCATCAAACATTGTTTACAATGTTACTACTGGTGAGAAAATGACTTTAGGATTTGAAGTTACCGAATACTACTATTTAGGCAATAAGTTTGTCTTGATAGAAGATGAACTTTTCAACCATCCAGGATTATATGGAACTAATGGTGGATTAGTTGGTACTGGTAATATTTATATTCTAAATACTACTCCGGTTGAAGGTGTACCTAACTTCGAGATATTAGCTCGTTCAGGTAGAAATTACATCAAAAAGAATGTAGATGGTATGCATTCATTCGATCCACAAGCAGATGCTTCTAATCAAGCAGCAAGCGGATTTGATGGTTGCCAATGCCACATGCTTTCTGAATTGATGGCAGTTCTTTATGACACTCGTTCTTGTGGTATCTTAAAAGCATCGGCTGTTTGGGCTGGTGGTGATTTAAGTGCTAATGCAATTGCAAGTGAGAAAGCCAATATATTTACTTGGTAATTAATTAACTCTAAACCCCTTTCAATTAAGAGAGGGGTTTTAAACTAAAATTATAATAATGGAAACAACAGAAGGAATTAAAAAAATTCAAAGAACAATAGATAAAAGCCTCTTAACAGGTATGTGGCGATTAAAATATGTTCTTGTAAACAGAATGGGATTAGGTGGTTTCAGTGGAAGAATGCTAACTGTCTATACAGATCCTCTTACTGGTGCATCAAGATGGTTATATGATTTGAATGGTCAGAAACAAAATGGTTACATGATTGAAAAACAAGTTACTATTTTTGATCCTGAAAATGATATGCAGCATAGAAATGAATTGGACTGGCTTATTGGCCACCCTGACGTTTGGGTAGAACAAGATCAAACTAAACTTCATGACAGGTATATGCAAAAGAAGAATGAAAATTCTCGAATAAAACTTGTTAATTTAGATCATCAAGCAATAGAGAATCTTGACGAAGAAGATTACATAGATAAGCTGGTTGGTCGTATTGTGGCTGAAGGTGGTAAAGAAGCTATAGGTATTAAGAAACTTCGTTTTATACTTGCTAAATTGAATTTTGAATATTATGATGCAAAGTATATTACTAATCCAGCGATCGAGAAAGCTAAATTGAGAAAACGTCTAAAAGATTTTGTTAGACGAGGAATGAAAGAGGCTAATAAAGTACAGGATATTATCGATAATCTTCAAGATGCTCAATTTGAATATGAGATCAAAGAAATGGTTCGACATGAAGTATTACACATTTCAAATGGAATGTATAAGTATGAAAGTGTTCCTATTGGAATAGCTACTGAAAGCGTTATAAAATACTTTTTAAACAATCCGGATTTTTATGCAGAAGTAACTAAAGCTCTTTATGATAAATTAAGAATAGAATCTAAAGAAGAATAACACAATGGATTATACATTAGCTGAAGTTCACGAAAAACTAAAACAACTATCTGACAAAATGGGTTCAGATTATTTTGTTTTGCCAGTCTTTCTTAATTTTTTTGAAACTGCTACCTATGATTGGATAGGAGAAAAATTAAAGATTATAGAAAACACGCAAGAGGTTACTGATGATATTAGAAGCCTTATAGTTCCAAAAGACATAACAGTTGGTGTAGATCCAAATCAAGCCGGAAAATACATCGCTGCGCTGCCTACCGATTATCTTCGTGAGGTGGCGTATGATGTATATTATGCAAACAACGAAAAATGTAGGAGAGCAGATTTAATAAAACATGCAGAGATTACTAATGCCAGGTTAAATCCGAATAAGGAACCTACCAAAAGTTATCCTTTGATATTACAATTTGCAAGTACATTTCAAATAGATGCCGGTATAACAATTCCGGTAACATTTAGACTTACCTATTGTAAGAAACCAAGTTTTGCTTCAACAGGACAGCCGGGAACCAGAATAGTAAATCTTCCTGATGATGCTATTGAAAAAATATTAAAAATAACAGTTACGAATTTGTTTAATAAAACTGCAGACGAAAGAACGCAATCAAGTTATCAATTAGCAGAAACGTATCGTAAAGTCTTTAAATAATGGTTAGCGAAAGAGAATTAATATACACCCTATGGGATACTGTTAGAGCTGGAGAGTTTAACCAAGACGACAATATCAATGAGAGATTAATGCGACAATATTTAAGCGCGCATCGAGGAAAGATTTTAGATCAAGTTTCAAGTAAGGGAGCTTTACTTCCTGAAGAAGTTTTTCAAAGTTTAGGAACTATTAATTTTTCTTTTACAGGTGGTGTATATGTAAGTCCTCAATTACCTAAGATCATTCGATTTCGACATAACTATGGTATCGCTTGTTTTAAAGGGCCATATATAATCTCTATAATGAATTCTGAAGAATTCGATAATGCTAAATATGACCAGTTTAATAAGTTTCATCCAAGATTAAAATTTATAAATAGAAAGCTAACTTTTGATTTAGGAAACACACAGGTTTGTAATCAAATAGAAGACTTGTCTAATTCAGTTTTAAATACTGCAGTAAGATTATTAAATGAAGAATCTAAAACTAATTCTGTTAAGATTACCGGAATGGGAGCTTTAGTTAGGACTGATGATGAAGTAGGTTATGATTGGCTTTCTGATCCTTATCCAATGCCTGATGAACTTATTGAACAATTAATGAATTCAGTAAGTGCAAGGGATTTTAATATATTTCTAAAAATGAGATCTGATGAAACAGGCGATTCACAAAACACAACCGAACCATACGATCCAAACAGAGAAATCTAAAATAGAAATATTAAGAGTAAGTTATTTCTATGATTTGTTTCTAAAAGAGAAGAAAAGGTATGCTCCTTCTCTTTTTACAATTGATCAAAAAGTTAAAGCAAAAAGGAAAAGGAAACCTACCTTAAAAGAATTCAAACAAATCATATATCAATATTTAAAGATTTACTTCTATGAACTTTATATGGGAAGGAAAGCTGCTTATTTCTTTCTTGGTGGATTCATGAAAGTTGTAACTACACAAAGTTTAGCAAAGTATCAACTGCGAGGGCGTGAAAGAAAGAAAACCCTTATTGTTACTAATAAACCATTAGGGTTGTTTTGGTTTATGAAACCAACTGAAAAAATGCATTATATGGTTATTCTTAATAAGCTTACAGGAAGCTCGAATATTCTTCCTAAAATTGAAAAGACATTCAAACAAAATTACGATAAAGATTTATTACCTATCTTTACAAATGAACAGAAGAAGGGTAAGATTAATAAAACATTGTACAGATGTATTCAAAGATAATACCCTTTCAAAATATTATAGATTCTATCAAGGATGAAACAGGGATTTCAAACTTACGAAATCTATATCCTACAGTCAGAAGACATGTTTATAGGGCCCAAAGAGATATTGGTTATGGCTATGGACTTCTATTAAAAAGAATCACTTATTCTACAGCCGATGGAACTATTTTTGATAATAAGGTCAGGCTTCCGGAAGATCTCCTCTTAATAGAAGAAATAGGAACATGTAAGGAAGGCATTTGTCCAGGAGATTATACACATCAAGGAAACTATCTATTCCTTTGCAAACCCATAGATTCATTTGGTCTTATTTATTATACCATGCTTTGTGATGGAGAAGGTAATCCGGCAATTACCGAAAACCATTTTGAAGCTGTTTTGGCTGGTGTTAAATATTTTATGTATCAACCTAAAATGTGGAATAATGAAGGTAATATTAATTTTTATAAAGAATTAAAACTTTTATATTATGACAATTGTGGTGAAGCCAGAGGTCAAGATGTTATGCCAACCACTGATAAAGAATGGGCTCAAATAGGGCAGCATTTAAGAATGAGTTATAGAGATATTCTTATTTATTCACAAGATGAAAAATGTTATGCTTGTGTACCAACTACCACTAACAACGAAGTCATTGATCCCGGTGATGACGATAATACTACTGACGATATGGTTTACTTTTGGCAATACAATGATTTAGCTTCAGACATATCATTAGCACCCGCTATTGATCAAGCTTTTTTAGATCTACAGAACAAAGAAGAAATTCAAGTTTTTTTAGATGGCTACGTTATTCCTTACGCAACTGTAGGAAGAATAGCGTTTGCTATATCCAATGTTTCAGAAGATTACTATCAAATTACAGATGTTTTCAATCAAGATATTACAAGTGTTGTTTTTGACACTTATTACAATTCGACATTAAGAATCCAAATCTACATTTCCAAAGAGATATATTCTCATGGGAATATATATTATGAATTAATCAAAAATTAAAATGGCAAATATAGATCTTACAACCGGCATTTTTCCTATAGCTCAACTTCCTGCTGATGCAAAAGCTTATGCTATTACTCTTGCAGAACTTACTACTCTTGGAGCTGCAGATTTCAAAGCCTTTTATTATTACGAAGGACTTATTGTTTTCTGTGTGGAAAATCAATTGAGATATCAATGGAGAGAAGAATTAACAGTAGGAGAAACTGGTGGACTTGTAGGAGCTTCATATACTTATCCAGCTAACGCTATAGCTAATGGAATTGATTACAGTGGTAGAACATTCAATTTCTTTCTTTATCAAATTACAGCTGCAGAAGTTTCAGACTTTCAAGAAAATGTTACAAACAACATTAATGTAGTAAGAAACTCATCTTATGTAAATATTCATCTTGATGAAGATGTAATGCTTGATGGTGATGCTGTTTTAGTAGATATAGTTACAAGAGAATTTTGGGTTAGAGCTGATAGCTATATTATAAATAGTACTCCTTATTCTGCAACTGCAGCACAGCATTTTTTAGATCCGTTCCCAGGAGTAGGAGATAAAAGATATGATATTTTCTTTGCTGATATAAATGGAGTTGTAGGTGTTATTAAAGGTCTTGAAGCACCAATACCTGTTTTCCCAACATTAAATCCTGATGAACAAATACAAATCACTTTTGTAGAATTAGATGAAAATGGTTTTGTAGGTATTTCTGAAGAACTCGTTTATGATGAAAACCTTGGTTTTTCTTCAGAATATGCTGTAACAGAAAATACAGCCGGTGCTCGTTTTGATTTAGCTTCTCCAAATGATCCTCAATCAAATGCAGTTTCTATTGAAGCTACAAATACTATTGATGGGGATCTATTGACATTTACTGCAGAAAATATAACTTCAGTTATAGGTATTAGTTCTTTATACATGAGATTAAAACTAAAAGAAGCTGGACTTGCTGTTTTTAGAATACGTTTTTGGAATGGAACGACATTAGTAGGTGGACTAAGATTAGCATTAAGGCCGCAACATGGATTTGATAGAGATAATATTACAGATCATCAAATTATAAATATACCAGTTACAGATATTCGTTTTAGGGGTCCTGAATTTACTCACTTTACTATTGTTTGTAATGCTTTGGGAATTGCTAACACTCATTTAGGATTCTTCCTTGATAAGATTAGAATAATATCTGGAGCTGATGGTATAGGGGCTGCAGGAACTTCTACATGGTTAGGATTAACTGATGTGTTTGAAACATCTTATGCCGGTAGAGCTGGATGGGGTAAAGCTGTTAATGCAGCACAAACAGGATGGAACTTTGAACGCTTCCCTTTATTTTCGGATTTATTTTCTTCTACCCAAAACATTAATGGTGGCGTTATTCCGCTAACTAATATAAGTATTTATGATTTTCAAATATGGAGTAGTTTATACAGAATTGCTAATGTTACTTATCCACAAGCTCCTTTTCTTGGTGAAGTAAGAGGTGATGTAACAATATCTGTGGCTGATGCTACTCTTGATAGATTTGTTGTTTTTTATATAGAAAATAATGGTGTCGATGCTCCTACTGTTGGTTTTGTTGAAGGAGCTGCTGCGGTTAATCCTTTAATACCTTTCGATCAATTAGATTTATCTATTCAAGTTCTTATTGGTACTGTTCGTGTAACATCTTTAGCTGGAGCTACTCCAGGACCGGATGTAATTGTTACTTCTATTTATGCAGAAGCTCTTGGTGAGCCACCCGAATGGGATTATGTTAATGGTATTGCAGGTTCAGATATTGCTGATACCACTATTGCTTATGCGGGTACTAAATCTATTTTAATTCCTGCAGGAAGTCCGGTTGGGATACTTAAATTTAATACTGCTTTTCCTATTAAATATATTTCAACAGGTCGTCTTAATTGGGCTGTTAAATTAGATACTCCAATGGCATCAGGGGGAAGTCAAGGCCCAGGAGGTACTGCAACTGTTTGGAAAATAAGTTTAAGAGATAGCACCATAAGCACTAATACTTTACATGCTATACCTTTTACCTTAGCAAATGCAGGATTAGATCTTAATAATACAACTGACTGGCAATTATTAAGTCTTTCACTTGACAATTATAATATAGATGCTCTTCATCCTAATTTTAATATTGATGAAGTTTGGTTTGAATTTTTAAATACACCTAAAGTCAATTTTGATAATATAGAACTTGTAACAGGATTAAATATATCCGGTGGAGTTGTTCCTGAATATACACTATCTCCAGTATCAGGTAATAAATTCAGTTTATTAAGAAATGGTGTTCCAGTACCAAATGAAGTTACTTTAATATCCTCTACAGGACTTGAAGCCATTAATGAAGGTAATGGTATTGGATGGAGATTAATAGGTAAAGATCCTTTAAATTATGGAAATATAGGATTAGGAGCCATTGATTTTGCTGAAAACTATGCTCCTTCGGCTGTATTTGGAGCAAGAGCTGAAGCTTCATTTAATCATGCTTCAGACACTATTATTGATCCTGCAGCTTATGGTGCTGTTAGTTTTGGATATTTAAACGTAATTGGAACAAACGGAAATCCTTCTTGGGATGGTGTTTGGGGAGTTGCTTTAGGACAGCAAATAACCCTTCAGGATTATGCAATGTTTTCTTTTGGAGTAAATAATAGACTTTGGGGAGATCCTGTAAGTGGATCTGGATATTCCGCAGCCTTTGGAAGAAACCATGATTTTGATTTAGTAGGTGGATTTGTTGCCGGACTTGCTCTTATAGGGCAAGGTGTTGGCGTAACAGTTCTTGGACAAGCAAATGTTGATTTTAATGGTAATACAAATATTCCTAATGAGGCCGGTAAACTTCAAATGGTAATTGGTAATGGAACACTAAATGCTGGATCTCTTACAGCTTCAGTAAGAAGTGATAGTTGGAGATTATATTATTCGGGTGTTGCTGAGCTTCCAAGCTCTACAATCGCTTTAATTAATACTTTAGGAGCCAAAGCAATACTTACTTTAGAATATGCAGATGCTAATTATATTAGAACTAATCTACAAGCTGAACTTGCTACAAGAGCAGCATTAGCTTCTGATGTTAATAAAATTCTAATTGCCAGTGGTGCCGGAACTACAACTTATACAATAAATGATCCATTTACCAATGGTGATGTAGTTGAATTTGTCAATGTAGGAACTGGTAATTTAGTTTTTGCTGCAGGAACAGGAACTCTAAATGCTCCTGAAGGAGTTATATTAGGGCCAAATAGAGTTGCTACTTTAATGAAAAGAACATTTAATTCACAGTATTATTTATTTGGAGAAGTAACTTAATGAAAATAAGAGAGAAAATATTCAAGACAAGATTGCCTGATCCTAATTCTTTTGTGGGTGGTGTTGGTATTGCTTTAAACACAAGAGCATTATTAAGAGCTCAATTAGCTTCAGCAGGTGCAACATTAAGAACAACACAAATGAAAAATTTTAGAAATGATGGACCTAATAATGAATGTTCTTTTTTTATAAGAGATCAATATCCAAGAATGGGATATACAGCATCGTTTATTTCTAATCCAAACTTAACATATTTAGTAGATGAAGGTGGTCATATAAAAGCCATAAATCAAGGTGCTTTTAATGGCGCATCAAATTTTCAAAGAATACATTTTCCTGGTGTTACCGGTTTATTAAGTCCAAGTGGATATTTTACATTAAATGGTACTGGAATAAAAGGATGGGTTTCTTTACCTAAATTGACTGGTCAAGAATCTCATATGAATCATATATTCAATGGTTCTAAAGTAACAACTTTTTATATGCCTTTGCTTACACGAATAGCTTTACAATTAGCTTCAAGAACTAATTTCGCAAATATAACAACTCTTAAAAGGGTTTATATGCCTATTTGTCAAACATTAAGCTCATTAACTTCTTCAGATATATTCCTTAACGTTCCTGCCGGAACTATAATGTATTTAGATCCATTTTTAGCAACCAATAATGGTGGTGGTCGTGATGCTCATGTTGTTTATTGGGAAGATACGCGAGCTGCTGTAATAAGATATGTAGATGATTTAACTGCAGCTAATCCTGTAGTTGATTTAGCTTCAGCTAATATTACCGTTAATTCAGTAGATCTTACTTTCACTCCACCAGCTCCTAATGTAAATGGAAATGATTTTTATGAAGTATGGATCGATGATGGAGTTTCAAGGTGGATGAAATATGTTTCATGGCAAGAAGTAACAGGATCCGGGCAAACAGTAACAGGTCTTGCTTCAGCTACTAATTATGATATCAAAATAAGAAATGTAGATACCTTACATAATTATTCTACCTTTAGCAATATTATTAATTTTACAACACTTTAAAATGGGTACAGAAACAGAAGACATCAAAAAAGAAGAAATTCAGTTAACGCAAGAAGATGCTACTGAAATTCAAAATATGCTTGCTAAAAAGGCAATAACAAAACAATGCCAAGAAGAAATTAGTCAAGTATTAAAAAAATTTAATGCAAATTTGATAGTAGATCCCTATTCCCCAATAGGAGCTCCAATAGTCAAGATTGTATTGAATCTAAAAAATTAATATTAACTTTGAGTTTAATAACTCTTTAAATCTATTATCATGAGTAAAGGAAATGCTTTCGAAAATCAACTCCTGTTATTATTGTTCAACAATACTGCAATTGCAAATATTGGTGATGCAGGGGGAATAAGAGATTCTGTAACACCAGGATCATTTTGGGTAAGATTGTACACAGATGCCGTAGTGGTTGATGATGCTACAATTGGAACTGAAACCTCTTATACTGGCTATGTTGCGTTTGGTGTAGCAGTAGCAAGATCGGCTGGTGGATGGACCGTAGCCGGGAACAATGCTTCTAATACAGCTGCAATCACATTTGGCGCTTGTACAGTAGGAACTCCTAATCTTCGTTATTTTGCTATCTTTAGGGATGGTGCAACAGCGACAGATGCGTTCAGAGTCTATTGGGGCCAATTGACTGCAGATTTAGCTGTAAGTCCTGGAATCACTCCAGAATTTGCTATTGGTGCTTTAGACGTAAACGAGGACTAATCAAGTCTAAACCTTCAATTAATTGACCTCAACGAAAGTTGGGGTTTTAGTGTTTATAATAAAACCTCTTAATTGTGCCTAAACAATGCCATAGAAATCTTGAAGATCATTGTTGCCATTTAGTAGATTCTAAAGGCAAAGGATATCAATGTCCTTTACTTGAAAAAAGTACGGAAGAAGGTTTCAAATGGACTTGTGGTATTAGAAAAGAATTAGGTAGTTGGGATTTGGTTCACAATGATCCACGCTACATAGAACTTGTACAACCTTTTTGGGATGCTCATGGTCCGAGAATAAAACAATATAATTGTGGAGATTACACTTGTGAAAACTGTATAGATGGCAACGCTTAATACTTTATTAGTTAATGGTAATTCGGTTAATGGTACTCGTAATTGGAATACTAATCAGAGCTATCTTAATATTGACGAAGCTATTGGCAGTGCGGATGCAAATGCTATTATCGATAATACGAATGCCAATAGCATACAAGTATCTTCTTATTTACTTTCCAACACAAGTTCTCTTTTTATAAGCATGACAACCTGTTCATGGCAGATACGTCGTCGTGTAAGTGGGGCTCAAACAGATGTAAGGATATTAGGCGTAAGAATTGTAACAGAAGCGGCAGGAGTTGTTCTTGCAGCCTTAAATTCAGGCGGTGCTTTTCAAATAGTCGGTACTATAACCAATACTACTTTTGCTAATGGTTCAGTAACAGCTTTTACTTATGTCAATACTTCAGCTACAAAAGCACAATGGGATGATGCTCGAATAGAGTTCCAAAATGATGTTACCAAAGTACATGGTGGCGATTCCAATGGAATGCAGATTGATACCGTTGAAATCACAGGAACTTTTGTTTCAGCTAATTCTCCAATCGCAGGTGTTAGTAATGGAGCTGCTACCACTGTTGGTGTTCTTACCGCTAAAGGATCTTTGGTAGGTGTATCAAATGGTGTAGAAACCACTGTTGGTGTTCTTACCGCTAAAGGAGCATTGGTTGGAGTAATCAATGGTGTTGCAACAGTCGATGGTGAAATCATAAATGTTGGCGGACAAATAGCAGGCGCTATAAATGGAGCCGCTACAGTAAACGGAGCGCTTACAGCCAAAGGAGAGCTCGCTGGTGTTATTAATGGTATTGCCACAGTCGATGGAAATTTAATTGCAGCTGTATCACTTATTGATGGAATAATTAATGGTATTGCGACTGTTCAAGGACAAATGACAGCTAAAATATTAGCTTCTGCAACCGTTAATGGCGTTGCAACTACTTCTGGTACTTTAGCTGCAAAAGGGAATTTATCTGGTGATGGAGGTGCTATAGCTGGCGAAACCCTATGGAAAGAAGGTGCTGTTGCAAATTTAGATAATTTTCTAAATGATGTAAGAACACGAAATGGACAAAGATTTTTTGGTTCTGGTTTAAGCGGAGTTATTAAGAGAATAGAAGTAGATTTAGCCATAGGTATTGGATCTCCTGATGGAGTAATAAATATGCAAATATGGTCATTAAATGGTTCTGATTTTCCTCTTGCTATTTTAGAAACTTCTACCAATTCTTATAATATGATAGATATAACATCTTCAAAATCTACATATTCATTTGAATTCACATCCCAATTTTATAGTCAAAAATTAGCGTTTATTATTAATGAATCAACAATATCAAGTAATAATAATAGTCTTTTTATTTCAATTGAACTTAATGGTACTGATATACCTAATGAATCAAATATTTATTTTCAAGGTGGTTGGTTTGATCAAAGTAATTCAGATCTTGTTTATAAAATATATAATAATATTGGCTCTGGTGGTTCTACTCTTCAAGGAAATTTAACAGGAAAGGGAGCTTTAGTTGGTATTATATCTGGACAGGCCATAGTAGATGGTATCTTGACTAATGGAATCACTATTGGAACATTGGCTGGTGTAAGTAATGGTGTCGCTACTGTTGAAGGTGTTTTAAGCGGAAAAGGCCTTATGACTTCTTCAGGCGAAAGTATTATTAGACAAGTTGCTAATACAGGAAGCTTCATTACTTTAGATACTTCGACAATAAGAGGTGGTAACAGAATAACAGAAGTCTTTTCTGGTGTTATTAAAAGAATAGAAGTTCAATTAAGAGCTGTTTCAGGTGGTTCTCCAGATGGTGTTCTAAATATGCAAATATGGTCATTAGATGGAGCTAATATACCTTTAGCTGTTTTAGAAACCTCTACAAATTCTATAAATCAAAACACATTAGGAAATTCGGGCGTTTTTGAACTTCATTCTTTTGATTTTACAAGTCAATCTTATAATGAAAAAATTGCTATAATAGTTAATCAATCAACTGTTACTACTGTTGATTCTGTTCAGGTGCGACAGACAGGAGCAAATATATTCCCTAATGAAAATCAAAACTTTTATAATGGTAGTTGGGGTAATAATGCAACATTTGATTTAACATACACTATTTATAATAATCAAGGTAGTCAATCAGGTAAAGCTACAGTAACAGGAGCTTTAACTATTGCAAACAGTCAGATATCTGGATTAAGCAACGGTGTTGCAACTGTAACAGGAGCTTTAACAGCAAAAGGAGCATTAACTGGAACTATTAATGGTTTAGCTACTACAGATGGAAATTTAACGACTGTTGGTGGAGCAAGTCAAATATCCGGAGTAATTGATGGTGTAGCTACTACTGCAGGTATATTAACAGCCCTTGGTATTCTTCAAGGAGTTATTAATGCAGCAGCTACGGTTGATGGTATAGCTTCAGCCAGAGGAGATTTACTTGGAGAAATTAATGGTATAGCTACAGTTCAAGGAACATTATCTGCAAAAGGTTCACTTGCTGGAGCAATAAACGTCGTGCCAATAATATCTGGTATTCTTACAGGAAAAGGAGAATTAGCAAGTGTTATCAATGCAATTGCTACAATACAAGGTATTCTTACTTCAGATGCAATGTTTGGAGTTTCTAATGGTTCTGCTACAGTTTCAGGTACATTAACCGGCAAAGGAAACCTTGCAGGAACAATAAATGCTATAGCTACAATTCAAGGTGTTTTAATAGCTAAAGGAATCCTTCAGGGAGCTTCTAATGGAGTTTCTACTACTGCAGGTATTCTTACAGCTATCGGACAATTACAAGGTGTAATTAATGCTTTAGCAACTGTAGATGGCACATTAACTTCAGATGCAATGTTTGGAGTTTCTAACGGTGTAGCCACTGTTTCAGGTACTCTTACAGCTAAAGGAGCCCTCGCTGGTGTAATTAATGGTATAGCTACTGTTGATGGTATCTTAACTTCTGATCAACTTGTAGGCGTAATTAATGCTATTGCTATAGTTACCGGTATTCTAACTGGTAAAGGAGCATTATTAGGCACTATCAATGGTATAGCTACTGTTGATGGCATCTTAACTTCCGATCAACTTGTAGGTGAATCAAATGGTGTTGCTACGGTATCTGGTACTCTTACCGCTAAAGGAGATCTTCAAGGAATTATAAATGCACTTGCTACTATACAAGGTCTTTTAATAGGTCAGGCACTTCTTCAGGGAACGTCTAATGGCGTTTCTACAGTTTCCGGTACACTAACAGCTATTGGACAATTACAAGGTATAATTAACGGTTTAGCAGTCGTTCAAGGCGTAATGATTAATGATGATTTAGCCGGGATAATTAATGGACAAGCTACAGTTAGTGGAACACTTACAGCTAAAGGAAATTTAGAAGGAACAATAAATGCATTAGCTACTATTCTTGGAAGTCTAACTGGTCGTGGTGAACTTACTGGAATCATAAATGGATTAGCTACAGTTCAAGGTGATCTTAAATCTCCTGCAGATTTAATAGGAATTATAAATGGATTAGCTATTGTAACTGGTGTTCTATCTGGTCGTGGTGAACTTGCTGGAGTTTCCGAGCCAATTCCGGACAATGTTGATTTAGCACAAGGTAGTCTTATAGCTAAATTTTTTACTGATGATGAATCTTATGGAGAAACAATAGATCCTAAAGGTCGAGGCGTTCAGTACATTGATTTTTACATGGGTAAAATTGGTGCTCCAGATTTCGAAATGAGAGGCGAGATATGGAGTATGTCCGGTGGACTTCCAGATACTTTATTACAAATTTCAAATAATACCATTGAAGCCACTACCGTTCCAACCGGTCCTACTTATCAAAGATTCACATTTGATGTTATTCAAAACTTCAATCAAGAAATTGCTATTGTAGTTCATATCATTAATCATACTGTAGGCGATGAATCAAATTATATAGAAAGATATTACGGTGATTCAAATCACTTTAAGAAAGGACAAATTGTATATAATTTTACTGGAGCTGCATGGTCAACAGAGCCAGAACAAGATATTAATGGTGTAATTCAATTAAAGAAATTTACCCAAATAGTAGGAACATCTTATGGTATTGCTAATGGTAATGCTACCATTTTAGGTTCGTTAACCGCTAAAGGATCTTTATCTGGAACAGTTAATGGACAAGCTACTGTATTAGGAATTTTAAACAGTAAACTATTTGGAGTTTCTAATGGTGTAGCAACCGTATCTGGAACGCTTACAGCAAAAGGATCTCTCGAAGGAATTATTAATGCCTCGGCAATAGTACAAGGATTATTAAATGCAAAAGGAAATCTTGAAGGAATTGTTAACGCTGCAGCTACAGTACAAGGAATTCTAAATGCATTAGGATCTCTTGAAGGACAATCCAATGGAATTGCAACAGTACAAGGAAATTTAACAGGTAAAGGAGTTTTGTCTGGAGTTATTAATGCTCTTGCTATAATTACAGCAACCTTAACAGGTAAAGGAAATCTTGCAGGAACTATCAACGGTCAAGCAACTGTCGAAGGAATTTTATTAGATGCTAATTTAAGTCTTTTATCATCTATTGTAGATGGATTTGCAACTGTAACAGGAACGCTAACCGGTAAAGGATCACTTGTAGGAGAATCAAATCCTATTGTTGAGGTAACTGGAGATTTAACTCAAAGTGAAGCTCTGGCCGGTATCATAAATGCTTTTGCTACCGTAACCGGTACTCTTACTGGTGGTGGCGGAACACTTAAAGGAGAAGCTAATGGATATTCTGAAGTTCTTGGAATTCTTAAAGCCAAAGGAAAACTTGAAGGAGTAATCAATGCTATAGCAACTTTACAAGGAGTACTCAATGGAGATTCAATGTATGGTATTGCTTATGGTGTAGCTACTGTTATAGGATCTCTTGGATATAAAATTGATATGTATGGAGAAGTTTATGGTGTAGCTACTGTAACCGGAACTTTAACAGATAAAAAAGATGTTATCTATGGAGTTTCTAATGGTTCTGCTTTAGTAATCGGAACTCTAACAGCGAAAGGAAATCTTGCCGGAGTTATTAATGGTAGAGCCTTCTTAGCTGGTATTATGGGAGATAACCCTGAACCTAAAGATTGTTCATATACCATCACTTACAATAAAAATCCTAAATTTGTAGTAATACATAATGAAAACGAAAAAATTATTGTAACATATAATAAGAACTCAAAAATTATCATAACTTTTAATTGTAAAGAAGAAATATCATGAATCAAATAATAGAACGAAAAATCGGAGATAGTAAAGATTTGGATTTTACATTAGATCTTACTAATTATTATGGAAAGGTTGGAGCTGATATAACAGACATATTTTTTACTATCAAAAAACAAAAAAGTGATGCTGATAATTCTTTATTTTTAAAGAAAGCTTCTGCAGGTCAGATAACTTATAATGGACAAGAGATAGTAAATGTATTGGTTAAATGGCCTTATAATGAATACTCACAATTTCAAGCAAAGAAACAATATGTAGCCGGAGTATATCCTAAATTTTCAGGAGATATTATTGCGGATGAAAATGTTGATATAGAATTTGATCTTATATTTTTAGATGATACTTTAAAACAAAACTAAGATGCCAACAGCAATAACACATTTTAAATTTCCAACTCTACCAGATCCTAATGCTGTAGATTCGCTAATCAATGCGGTTCCTATTGTTGTAGATACATTATACCCTATTGCTGATCAAAATCTTGTATCGTTTGAAAGAAAGTCTGACTTTGATAATTTATCATTATTTGCTCCTTTAACTTATAAGGTTAGAGATAATGTTAATAACTTCGAAAGTAATTCTGCTTTAATTAATTTAAAATGGAAGGGAGTAGCTGTAAATCCGGCAAGTTCTAATGTTCTACAAGTTATTAACAATTTAGATGTTATTAACATGTTATCAATGCTTCCATTGAATGATGTAACAGAATGGATAGAGATTCAATCCATGACTGGACTTCAAGGATTAATTAGTAGATCAAAGAAAACATTCATAGGTCAAAGGTTAACCATACTGGATTTATATTATACTGACTTTACAGCTCTGGCTGAAGGCGGTGGAGATCCTTATTTTCAATTAGGTTATAAAGTTGGTGAAGCTAATACAGCACAAGCTACAGTATATACTTTAGATTTAGATATTGTTTCTCTTGCCATCTTACAACAAATACCAGTTTCAACAGAAACCTTTTTAGAAGAATTTGATCCCGGTGGTGGACCACTGGTAACATATACTGTTAAAGAACAAACCATAGATATTGAAGTTAGTTTAGGATATGTCTTTGGCAATGCTGCAATAAACGTTAGTATGGCTTGCCCTTTCTTTCTTTTAAATCCTTGGAATTCAGTTACGGTTTCTTATGAATCAAATGATGATATAGAATATTTTGTAGATACTCCTTTAAATATAACTTTAAATTTAGATAAAGAAGGCAAAGCAAAAATAACAATAATCAATAAAGCTGTTAAAGTAACTCCTGATCCAGCAACAGGAATTATAACTTTTACATTAAACAATATTAATGGAAATCCTGCTTTAGTAAATAATCCACAAATAGTTCAAGTATTAATAAATTTATAATGACAAAAGCACAAGCCATAGGACATGTTGAAAGAGTTCACAAAAAAGTGATCACTCCTTTTGCTGATTTGCTTTTAGGCAGAATCATGAGTAAGAAATTAACCGTATTTCTTATTGCTACTATTTTTGCTTTAAAATTAATATTAACTGGACCTGAATGGGTAGAAGTTGCTAAATGGTATTTTATGTCGCAAGGAGCTGTTGATATCGCTGGAGTCATAATGAAAACAAAAAAGGCTCACGATATAAATCCAGGTAATGAAGATAATTAAATAACGCCTAACATGATACAAACTAAAATGGAGATATTAAAAGTAATAGGCGTAAATGCCATAACAGTAAGTCTTGCGTATTCCTTATCAGAAACGAAGGATTTACTCGCGATTATATCCATATTAATAGGTATAGCCTATGCAATATGGAAATGGAGAAATGATGTAAAAGCTAAAAACCAAAAAAAATAATTATGGCAGACGATATAATTAAACAAGCAAGTAGCAAATTATTATCATGGCTATTAGGTATTGTTGCTACAATGATGGTTGCTGCCTTATGGGGTGGTTTCACGTTTTATTCAGAATGGAAAGCAGATGAAGCTGCTGAAGAAGCTGTTGGTAATATGGAAAGAGAAGCTTTGATGTTTGATAATTCTGAACAAAAAGAAGAAACTAAAGATCACCTTAAAGAAGCAATTCCAGCTTTAGAACAAAGACTGAAAGTTGAGAGGGATAAAGATTTTCAAAAGCAAGTATTAAATGAATTAAAACAAATGCGGAAAATTGATACTTTAAATGCTGATCAAATGTATCAAATTAAAGAAGAATTAAAAACTATACAAGCACATCACTAAAAAACAGAAGATATGAGCAACGTTAGACAATTTACAGATAAAGAACTTTTAGAAAAAGTTAAATCTATTGGTGGAACTATTCCTAATACTGGAAAGTATTTGATTATTGGAGTACAGTCATTAGAAGATGAATTTAATGTATTCGATGATAAATTTTATGTTTATGATGGATCTCATTTTATAATGGCTTCATCCGGAACTACTAATTGCGGAAAGACAGCTCTACAAAATTTTGATGATTATAAATTAGAAGGTGCTGCAGTATGGAAAACAAATCAATTTATAAAAGACTGTTATATTCCAGGGCTTCATAAACAAAAAATGAAAGCACTTCGTCAAAATAAGCCTATCTATTTTTATAGAGATACTGATAAAGATGAAAAAGCTGAAGAACAAGGAAAGCTTTATTATGATATCATATATGCTAATATGCATGGTGTGGATTATGATCCATTTAGTGAGGTTATAAAACAAAATATAAATGGTTGGTCATTTGCTTGTCAAGTGTGGAATCGTATGAGTGATTACAAATTAATGATTAAGGCTACATGGGCTCGAAATAAGCCAGTAGATTATGCATTATTAAAAGAATGGTAAAATGGTAAAACATAGCAAAGAATTTATAAGGCTCAAAGAAACTCTGGCTGAAAAAAGGGATGCTGCTATGTTGGGTAATGCTTATCATGATTTGTTTAAATATGGAAAACGCCCAAGTGTTTTAAAAGTTCAAATGTGGGTTAAAGAATATCGTCAAAGAGAAGATTGTCAAAAAAAAGACTAATGAATAAGAACATTATAATAACGATTTTAATTATAATATTACTGGCCGGTGGTGTTTTTTGGTTTTTAAATGATGGAAAATATAAAGAACAAATCAAAGAATTAGAAAATGAAAGAGAATTATTAAAAATGAATGAAGCTAAACTTGAATATCAAAAAGACAGTTTAAAAAATTTAGAACCGGAAATAAAATGGAGAACTCGTAAGACAGAAGAAAAATTAAAAACTCAACAAAATGAAACAGATGCAATTCCTGGTATCGTTGCTACTTACACTAATAGTAAGCTCGACAGCATACTCTCAAATCACCGGCATAAGCCGAGAACAAAAAGTAGAGATAGTATCAACGATTGAAAGTTATGATGCTGTTCTTATTGAGATTGATTTAACCGAACAGTTATTAAGTCAAGCGAGAGAAATGAATATTTTATTAAGAAAACAATTATCTCTTAGTGATGAATTGAATTTAAATCTTAAAGCTCAAATAGAAACTTTTGAAAAGCAAACCGAACTTCAAAATAAAGAGCTTAAAAAAGTTAAGCTTAAAGGACTTGCAACAGGTGGCGCTGGAATTTTAGCTGTAGTACTGATGTTAATACTTAAATGAAATGATAAATTTTAGAAAAGTAAGAAGTTTAGAAGGTGGTCTGTCCACAGATCTTACTGATAACATAGAAAGAAGTAATAGTTATCAAAAAGCTATTGGTGGTAGGCTCTGGTCAAAGAATGGGGTTATGTCATTTTCAGGTGGTAAGGGATCTAAATTAGTTTATCAAAATACCGATATCGTAAAATATTTAGGTTATTATTCATTTAAAGATGAAGTTATACTCTTTGCAAAATGTATCAAAGGAGCTACATTAGGTGGTAGTGTTGTAACTGTTTGCAATACTAATTTAGTAGCCAATTCTTTTAATTTAGCTGATGATGCAAATAATAATGTTGCACAATTTATTACTACAGAAATAACAGATAATACTTCTATTGTTGAAGATTGTTATGATGTAGAAACTCCTGCAGTTAATCCGGGAGCTTTCAATACTGATTTTTCTTGTGATGATACCGGTGTTCCGACGACAATAGATTTTGGAGAATATTATGATGAAAACGCTAATGTTCCAAATCAATTGACTTGTAGTTTAAATACTAATCAAATACCTTTAAACAATGTTGATTATAATGATTGTATTTATAGTTTAAAATTAGATAGCAATTTTAATCTTCAAGGAACGCTTCTATGGGTAGGCACACAAAATTGGCCTCTTAATGGAAAGATAACTACAGAAGGTGTTGATGAAAATGAATTTTATAAACGAGTTTATTATACTGATGCTATCAATCCTAAAAGGGTTGTAAACATTAAAGATCCTTCTCTTGGATATCGTATAGCAAGTGATTTCAATCAAACTTTAAATAATATTTTATTACAACCTGAAATTATTGCAGTAGGTCCTGGTGGACAATTGAAAGCCATGAAAGCTTTATATGTTTATAGAGTTATTTCTGCTAATGGACAATTAAGTGAATTTTCGCCTTCTTCATTTTATGCTGATGTTTTAGTTGAAACTACAGCTATTAAATATCGAGGTGGTGATATAAGTGAATTAACAAACAGTAAAGTTACAGTACACTGTAATATAATAAATTATGATTCTACTTCAGAAATAGAATGTATTGCATTAGAATACGAAGCTGAAGGACCGCCAACAGCTATAAGAAATTTAGGAAGAAAAACCTCAAATAGCGTAGTGCAATTTGAACATTTTGGTAATGAGCCTGAATTTTCTGATAATATTTCATATAGTGATATCATAGATTTCAAAAACTCTTGGAAGTTCTGTAATGACTTTACTTCTAAAAAGAATAAACTTATAGCCGGTGGATTAAGAAATCAACCTTTACCTACTGAGATCAATAATTTAGAATATTTATTTCCTTTACATAGTTGGAAAGATGATGGCAGTACTCATGATTGCTTAATGAATCCAGAGCCTTGGAATTATCGTTATATAGATCCTTCGAATACTGATGAATTAATTTATGTCAAAGAAAAGATTTATAGAACGATATCTTCATTTGGACCTCTTACATTAAAATTTAAAAACATCGATGTTGCTAATGAAATAGAAATAATATTTTCTAATTTAACATTAGAATCTTACACAAATATAACCGGATTGGTTATTGCTTGGCTTATAGATCAAAAAGCTAACAATATAAATTTTGATACATATTTTCCAAATTTATCTATTGTAAATGCACAAGGTCAATTACTACTTACTCCCACTGTTCCGGGCACTCCTACCGATATGGCTAATTATGTGTTTGAGTCTGACAATAGCCAGTTTATAGAAAACTTTGATAATAACCTCGTATTCTTACCTATAACAGTGAATTTAAACAATCTGGTGTTTGGAGCTCAGTCTATAGGATTTAATCAAGGAACAGGCATTAGAGTAACTTATAGAGAGTTTAAAGAGCCTTTGCTTAATCAAGCAACTGCAGTTTATGATGGCACTGGTAAACTATTGGATTATTATACTCCTTCAGGTGAGAAATATTGTTTCAAGGGAGAGATTTATAGATTAGGTTTTCAAGCTTATAACAATGATTCCACAAGATTCTTTGCTATTCCTATTGGTGATGTGATGATTCCCAATCTTGGAGATCTAAAATCAACTATTGATGATTCCGGTAATGCTATTATAACAAGTCAAAAATATGTAAATCAAAGTGTAGAGAATGGTGTTCTTTATGGACATGGTATTAAAATGCATATCGAAGTTCGTTTATCGTGTGATTTACAAAATTTAATTCCTATGTATCAAATGGTTTATGTAGAACGTACAGAAGATAACAGGACTATCATATGCCAGGGAATTTCAGCACCATTAAACAGAGTTCAAGATAATGGTAAAGATGCTCATAGGATGCCTGATAAAGTAAGAAACAAATGGAACATGCCTTATTATGGTGGACCAACTTATGAATCAAATGGTTTTGAAAATTATGATCAATATGGAGAAAACAATCAATATACTGGTGATAAAGATCCAAGACGAATAATGACTCACAGAAGATTAATGTATTTTGATTCTCCTGATTTATATTTTAATAAAGTTTCCAATCAATTCATTAAAAATTCCAAAATGAATATTGTTGGAAAATTAAATACTGATCACACTCCGGAAGTTATAAGAGAACATGGTGGTAATTTTGGTGGTGGATTTTTCACTTATAATAGCGGTAATGAAATATATCCTAAATTTTCAAGAAAGATATTAGAAGGTGAAATTGATGGTGATACTCATGTTGATGATTTACCAAGACGAGCTGTAGAAGAAGATCTGTCAGGAACTTTTGAAAGTTATTTTTATAACATTTCTGTATTTGCCAATTTCACACCACACAATGATCAATTAGATATAGAATTAACTGAAGAATTATTATATGGAGAAGAAATTTCTGGTTCTGCTTTTAATTTAGAGAATAGTGTTTCCAATAATACTTTTGGTTTATCCGTACAACC